>Ga0209443_1000180_pt1 | contig 41251 bp, 40 predicted proteins | sample LauGreBMM110DCMD_2_FD_187571 | JGI IMG/M metagenome (GOLD analysis project Ga0209443, IMG submission 187571) | Freshwater lake microbial communities from Lake Michigan, USA - Su13.BD.MM110.DCMD (SPAdes) (version 2) | ecosystem: Environmental > Aquatic > Freshwater > Lake | place: Lake Michigan... | reverse complement strand
TTGTGTGTTCTTATTAAACATAAATAAGTAAAATAATAAAATAACTTATCTAAAACACATTTGTATAAATGAAATATAAATGAAATATAAATGAAATATAAATGAAATATAAATGAAATATAAATGTAATATAAGAATCTAAAATATATTCATAGTATTAATAAAATGCCAGAAATATATTCCAATGACAACTTAAAAATAGTAGAAGACAAAACAAATTCCCTATTTATGATAGAGTTACCATATCCAAACGCAATACTAATAAATTCCCTAATAAAAACAAGAATAATTCAAGGTGGAACCGCCACAGACGATTATAAGACGCTAAAATTTAAGGCAAGTTCCGTTAAATCCCTGAAACAATTTCAAGAAGAAAAAAATAAAACCCAAGGAACCAGTAGACTGACGATAAGTGAAATAACCTCATTAATCGCAAATTTGTCAACGCAATTAAAATATCTAATAACCAAAGAGAACCGCACGATATTAGGTTACGCCCCAGAAAATATAATTGTCATCAATGACACAAAGTTCGCATTTCTTGGCAGCGATTTGTTTACAGAAATAGAAGACAACAAAGTACTGATTAGCTACCCATTTTCTACAAACGATTTTTTCGTTTCTCCTGAATTATTAAGAGTTCAAGAAATTCCGTCTTATATACACTATAAAACGTCTTATTTTAGTTTAGCCTGCCTAGTGATATATGTTTTGCTATACAATGATGAATTTTACACCGAATATTTAAACAATAAAATGCCGACCACCATATTAGATTGTTTAAATGTTCATCATATAAAAGGCACAAGGATATATTATCTTCTTTCCAGATGTTTATTTGAAGAAGCCGAAACCAGAAGTATTTTATTCGTGTAAAGAAGCTAATACATTTAAAGAGAGAATTCTTTAGGACAAAAAGTAGCTGATAACAAACCAATAATAAGGAATAATAAGGACGAAATATAAAACGAAGGACGAAATATAAAACAAAGGAATAAATTAATCTTGTAATATGTTATATATGTCGTTAACTGCTTTTAAAAGGAAATCTGTAATTAATTATGGCTCAAAAAGGTCAGGTATAGCACCGGGAGGAATATGGTTGCCTCGTGGTCCATTTGGACATGCCACCACTATTTTAAAACAACAAGCCCTAGGACCAGTCGGATTCTCTATAAATGGCGGTCGCCGAAGTGGGGGCGGCGTTGGCAGAGATATGAAGATGTCAAAATCCGGCACTCCTTATAGAGGAACTTATCCGATTGGTTGGGGAGGAACGCAGGGTAGATATCCATCGGCTATATTGGTTGGTGCTGACCAAATAACAGGTGCGGTTTCCAATAGTAATAAGGAACGAGTTGTTCAACCGCTTCTCAATGCCCGTATTGCAGACACTATGGGTACTCAATATCTATATATCAAACCATCGGTTTTATCGACAAAAGGTATGCTTGAAACAAGATTTAAATGGATTCATAACGGGCAATACCCGAACTATTGGGTTCAGCCGAATTATACAGGGAATCAAACAGATTCGGCAAGTGCCTGGTTATACACGCAAAATAAGGCGGCTGCCAATACTTGTAAATTGGATGTAAATAATGTGCCCACCTATGTAGGTCATATTATTCCTACAGGTCCTACACTTTGTACTCCAGGAAGGTCAACCGCCATGTTCAAATATAACGATATGACGCGAAATGCACCTTATACGAAGACTCTTTATCAACCAGTTTCTTATGCCCAATATAATTCATACATTACACGCGGTTGTAATAATCCGGTTGGTCCTCAAAAACCCTTTCCATATGCCACATCGGTGGGTAGTAGTCATAATGCCTCCGGAACAAGTATTACCAGTTTTGGTAGTGGTTGTGGTTCAAACCAAGTTTACTTATACCCTCCAGCATGGTATACTGCAGTTAGTCCGTCTCAAGAACCAATAAACCAAAAACTAATATACCAAAACCCACGAAAATACTACCAAGAACATATAACATATAATATATAAACCAAAAACGAATAGTGAAAATAATTTAAATATAAAAATATATATTTTATATTTAAAATGGGCACTCAAGGCATATTTGGGTATATAATCGGTAAAAAAAAAAGAATGATGTATGTTGAAAATGACGCAAATTTTCTTTGGCAAATACTAGTTAGAGAGATTTATGTATTGATGAGACATTATAAAACAAAAGAGTCGCTTCAATCAGCATTTGAAGCACTAAAATCAACAAAAACAAAACCAAAAGAAGAAGATAAAAAAAAATGTAGAATTTTTACAAACTTGGAAGAACAAATAAAAGAAACCCCGGAAGACTGGATAATTCTTTTAAGGTATTGCCAAAGTAGTTATATAAATACTTTAGAAGCCGGTTATATTGTAAATCATCCAAACGAAATAGGTAAAATATTTATGCTGGATTTTAATAAAGGCGCGGTTAGATTTTATAATAAGAATTTAGATGGTAAAACCCAAGAGTTAAAAACGGCTACTATTGAAGAAATAATGGGTTATGATGATATGCCAAAAAAATCTTATACAGAAATAGTTTCAGAAATGACCAAAAACTTTGAGGAATTTTACGAAAAATATTCCAAAGTTCAGACAGAAATAGATAAAATAAATGTAATAATTAATCAGGCAAGGCAACAATGTTCGTATAACATTGAAGAAAAGGCAAAGCAATTATTAGACGATATGTTATGGGAGAGAAAGAAGTTAATAAATGAAAGAAGAGTGTTTTATCACAGACTAAAGGCATTAGATTTAATTGATGAAACGAAATAAATACACATTTTACACCTTTTAAAAATAAATCACTTTTAAAAAATAAATGACTTAAAAAAGAAATGAATATTAGTAAAATGACAAATTTTCTGAATATGAACAATCAGTCTGAACACGTTTTGACCAATATATTAAATACATATGAGCGCGCAATGGTGTTAAAGCTTTATGTGGATAGCAGCGACGATGAATTAAAGAATAAATATTTTGAAGCTGCCAACAGTCATAATAATAAATTGCTTAATAATTCAACCCATATTGATGCGGGGTTTGATTTATTCGCGCCTGGGAATGAAGGCGATGAATTGAACATTTTGGGCGATAAATTGCGTTTTTTTGGTCCCGGTTGGAATAACAAAAGTCCCGTGAATAAATTGGATTTGAAGGTTTGTTGTTCCGCTAAAATGTATTTGGATTCAGGAAAGAATTTTAACACAGGCTATTATATGTACCCTCGTTCCTCCATTTCTAAGACGCAACTGAGACTCGCAAATTCAACTGGAATAATAGACGCGGGGTATCGTGGTCATTTGATGGGTATGTTCGATGTCGTAAACATCTCGAATAATCAATCCGCAGACTATTATGGTAATAAATTTGAACGTTATTTACAGATTTGCGCACCAGGATTAGTGCCAATTATTGTAGAAATAGTGAACTCGCCTGAGGAATTGGGAGAACAAACGGCAAGAGGTTGCGGAGGTTTCGGTTCAACGGGTCGTTAATTTGGTAAATGGTCGCTAATTTGGTAAATATTATTCAATTATAAAATATTAATAATTAAATAATATATGAAATCTATAAAAAATATAAAATACCTAAAAAATATAAAAAACCTAATAAGCGAAGAAAATAAAACAAAAGTAATTGGATTATTAACAATACTGGTATTGTTATGGTTAATTTTATATTTAATACCAGACTTTTTTATTTCTCTCTTCAATACAATTTTAGGAAATATAATACTATTCATAACGGTTTTATTGGTGTCTTTATATAATTACAAACTTGGTATCGCGTTAGGAATCTTGTTTTTAATAATATTTCGGTTTTCTTACCTATTAAGAGCAAAAGAAGGTTTTACATGGAATACAAATTCAGAAGAGGTTTTTTTACTTATTCAAAATACTTTGAATCCGCATAAGGTGTTTGATACAAAAATGATACAAAAGTCACAGGCAAGTCAAGAAGAAGTAGATTATTTTAATAAAAATGGTATGTGGCCTTGGTCGGAAAACGTAATAAATCTTTATGTAGATGCCGTAAAAAATAACCCTTATATCAGAACATATTCGCCAGATTCAGTAAATTATGCCAGAAAAATATACAACCAGGCAGCCATATTGAGAATTTTATCTATGCAAACAAAGGAAGGGCAATTTTTAATAAATGGAGTATTAGTTCAGGATATTTCGGGAAACCAGTTTGAAACATTGCCAAGTGGGTTTGGAGATTTCGGTTATAAATCAGGTTTAATTGGTAATAGAAAAGATGATATTATTAAATGTAATTCAAATTATAATGGATTACAAAAAATAACATATACCGGTAAAGGTATTTTAAGTGAGCAAACAAAAACAATAACAGATGTAGATTATAATGACTTAGAAAAATTGATACCAGGTTTTACTTTTATAAATAGCCCGTGTAATCCATGCGGTGCCTTAAAACAAACGGCAGATTATTCCTGTCCATTTAAATTACAAGTAAAAAATAAACCGCCGTTTATAAGTGAAGTGTGGCAATATTTATGGCAAGTTCAAGATAACCCATTAGTATCGCAGCCATCATTTTTAAGTGAAAATTTGAACCCAACTAAGTTTCCATTGTTAAGCGAATTACAAACAGAATTAGGACAAATGAGATATAAATAAAAATAAAAAGTTTTTAATTAGTTAAATTTTTAATTAATTAAATAACAAATACCATTACAAAATACCCAAAATCATATATAATACAAAATCAATCATCTATAATCTATTCTTCTGCGATACCGTAACTGACATCTCGCATTACTCTTGCAGCTGTAGGTGTAAGATAAGGTGCTTCATCAAAGCTCGATAAACTATGGTGTATATCGTCATCATTAATCAAACCGCCGAATAAATTAGGCGTATTTGTTTGTCTAAAACTACAGCTTCGTTGAGGTCTTAATAGAGTTAAGCCAATAATACTATTGTTACTACTATTACTACTAATAGGTGAAAACCTGTAATATGGGTCTTTTTCTTCCTGGTCTTGGTCTTCTGGGTCTTTTTCTTCTTGGTCTTCTTGGTCTTCTGGGTCTTGGTCTTCCGGAGTATTACTAACTGTATAACACCGCTGGGCTCCTTGTGAAGTTTGTCTTGCAGAAGTGTACATGTCTCCATATTTCGTACCTAATGTTCTATATGTGATATAAATATCATCGCATAAATTTTTAAGAAACTTATCTTCATTTAAATTATTATCCAACATATACTTTTTAATTTCCTCAAAGAACGCACGTAGTCTTTGCTTTAATTCGGTTTTTTCGTTATTTAGATTTTTCATTTTTTTCGTGTATTCAATATAATCTGTATTATCTACATTTTTTGTGAATACATTAAAATTAAATTCGCGTATTTTTTTAACCTCATCCCTGTTTTTTTGTAACTGTCTTACTTCATATAGAAGCTCGAGGGTTTTTTGCCTGTATATGTAATTTTTATGATTTGATTCGGGATTAATAACCTGACTTGCCTGAAATGAATATTCTTCACCGGAATTTTTACAATTCAATATAATTTTACAGGTGTCAGGAGTATTTGAAATTAAATGATACGTTTTATTTGCTTCACCCGCAATATCGCCGACAAATAGTTTATTAACCCATTGATTATCCTTATAATCATATATTAGCCCATTTTTTACACAAATCTCGACGTCTGTTAAATATTTATACAGAATTCCGTGTAAAATTTCTCCATACACCAATCCAGCCTTTTCTAGGGCATCGATGAAGTAATAAGAACTTTTGGTGTAAAAGCTTAAATGATTTAGTAATGTTGAATCGTGATTTATACCGAAACCAATAAATGCGTTTTCAATATGAGGGTTAATCAACCCCTTAAGAATGTTATGGTCTGTACTACCAGTGGTTGCCTCACCATCTGTCATAAATATATGACTTATAATATGCTGTGGATAGTCCTTTTTAATTTCTTCAATATAGTCGCAAGTTTTTTCAAGCGCCAACTCAATATCGGTACTTCCAGATGGTCTGATTCTGTCAATTTTTGACAGAATTTCCTGTAAATTACTGACGTAAATGCGTGTTCTTTCAACAACACTTACAAATTTATCGTCGAACGCAAACACCGATATGTGTAAATTTATTGTCGGATTTTCGTGAAAATACAAAATCATATTTTTTAAAGTATGACTAATGTGCTGCATTTTTGTTCTTCCGTCGGAACATCGGTCAGACATAGAACCAGAACGGTCTATAACGAATATAAACTCTTGTTCTTGAACAGTCACGCTACAGGAAGCAACTGATAAACTAAGTATTCCAAACTTGGCATTATTAAATGGAATTGATATAATATTCGGTTCAACATTTCCATTCTCGAAACTATTATAAAACGTATCCAGAAACAAATTGAATTGAGCCATTATGTGGGAGTGTTATTGGTAATATACTACTAATTTTTAAGTTATTTTTAGAATCAATTTTTTTTATATTGTACTAGCAAAATCTTTAAATCTTTGCTCAACATACTCGCTTGCCGTAAAATAGTCTTTAAATGATGTAGTATATTGAAATATACTGTTCTGAATTGGTACGCTAACGTAAACCCTTGATTTGTCCAGTTTAATATCAAAAAACTCGGTTTCGTTGCCAGTTTTAGTGTAACAAATCCAATTCATTTCATTTTTAGTCATATGCCAGCCATTTGATTTAAACATTTCATCAAGTAAAAAAAACCCTTTGTTTTTAATTTCCGTATTAGAAATGTTGCTTTGTGTTGAGAGCATATTATCGTTAGAAGACATTCTATTATAATATATTGTATAAGACCATAGCTTTAAATGAATTTATTAAAATATTATTAAAATGGTATTCAACATTTGCTGCGAAGTGAAACGCCGATTTTTATATAGAACTATTCCGTGTATTATTAAATTATTTTTTCATTTTACTAATATTATAACAAATATATTCTATATTTTTACAATATTTATAAAATCCTCTTTTTCTTTGTAACATTTTAGTATAATAATAATATAAAGAGTTATCTATATGTAATAAATTTTTATCTATATAAAAGAAGCTATTATTAATATTATTTATATATTGATATATATTTTTAAATAGTGTATTTTTTGATATTGATGAAGGTAAAAAAGGTGTATGATAACCACCATCATCCGCTGAAATTACTAATACTTTTGATAAATTATTATAACTAATTTTATTATATATCCATAATTGAGTTTCACTCGGTACAATGCTTCCTAATCCAGAATAAATAAACATAGGAATATTTTTTTTTACAAAAATATCATTTACCATATATGTGTAATCTACCGTCATAGCATCTTTAAATGTGAAAGCTAAAACATTTCCATTAATATTTGTTGTATATTGCATCCATTCATTTAATTGTTGATTTGTCATCGCAAATCCAGGGACTGTAAATTGTTCTAATAATGCAGAATTAACTAAATAATAACCTTTTGAAGGGGAATAAGTTTGGTATTCATTTACCCAGTTTTCAACCGTGTTCCAAGTAAACGTTGAAGTTTGCGGATATGTAGTATCACTCGCATTTGTTTGTGGAACATTCATTAGTGACTCTTCAATTGAAATAAAACCGCGTAAATTGATTATATCATAATTATTCAAAAAATTATAAGCAACTAAAATACCATAACTATGTGCTAAAATAAAAATTTTTTTTTTTTGTAGATTTAATAATGTGTATAAATTATACATATCTATTGACATAGTATTAACATTAATACCATTATATATGATATTTTCGTTGTTGCTATATTCAGATAGACCAAAACCTCGGTAATCAAATGACAAGATACAAGTACTATCATTATGGAAATCAAAAAACCACTCTACAAAAGGTATAGCAAACCCAGTAAGACCTGGACAAATTATGATACAAGTATCACATTTAATATCAAATATATTTTTAGAACAAACATAACCTATTTTTGTTTCATATTTTGAAATAAAATAACTTACAAAACATTGTTTATTTATAATATTTGAGGAAAACTCAAGAGGACTTGCCATATAATATACTATAATATACTATAATATATTATAATATACGGCATTTGAAATATTAAAAGGGTTAAAATATTATTAAACATTTGCTGCAAAGTGAATCAACCCTTGCAACTCTTTACTTTTCGCTTTCTTATTTTATTTTTATTCTTATTCGATTTATTCTTATTCGATTTATTCTTATTCGATTTATTCTTATTCGATTTATTATTATTCTTATTCTTTTTTTGAGACCCGCCTGTTTCAGAATAATTTGTTGCCTTGATAGGATTACTTTTTGTAATTGAATTTAAAATAGGTCCATTGATAGGCAAAGGCGTTGGCATCAACCCTTCGTTTTGTTTGTTTCCATATTTAGCAGCCTTTTTTCTTAAATCCTTAGCTGTATTCTCATTCATACTACACGAGGTTGGTTCCATTATTTTTCCGGCAATATCTGTTTCATAATGACGTTTGAATGCTTCATTACATTCTTCCGTTAATTTTTCGTAATCATTTGCTAAGTTATTGCAACTATTTGCGTCGCAACAATACTTATTTTTCAAATATAATCTATGCTCGTGATAGTTGTTCCTTTTAGTAAAGTCTTCATACGATTCGTTAAAACAATCCGTTTTGCTCATTAATAAATACAAATAAATAAAATAATATTAAAATAAATAAAATAATATTAAAATAAATAAAATAATATTAAAATAAATAAAATAATATTAAAATAAATAAAATAATATTAAAATAAATAAAATAATATTAAAATAAATAAAAACTTAAAAAAAACATTATAGTACTCTATAATGAGCGATAGTAGCGAAAAGGTTGTTTTAACTGAGAATGACAATGTATCTCAACAAAAAGAAATTCGTCTAGTAGATGTCGTAGTTAGCGACGAGAATGTTGCCTTAAATTTGATGGTTTCTTTTTTGTCATTGGCACACAAGAGGAGGCTCATTTAGTCTCGATGAGTCTGCAAAGATTTGGGAATGTGTTCAAATGTTTCAAAAGTAATAGTAAAAGGAATTTATAATTAATTTAAAAAATGAAATGAAAATGAATAATTAAAATAAAAGTATTCTAATTATTTAAAATGGGAGCTTCAATCAGTATTCATCCTGAAATTATTAAGTCAATCGAAGTTTCTTTTGTTGACAAAAAAACAGGACATCTTTTTTTAGAAGAAGAAATAAATAAAATTTGTGAGAAAGCTTGTAAAGAATTCGATTATAAGCCTGCGTTCTATGATTCTTATAAAGTTGGAAAAAACGGTAAAAAACCTTATGCCGAATTGGCTAAGAAAATAGCTGAAGGTTCAAATAAGTAAATTAAGTATTTAAATTTTATAAAATATATAAAATTTAAATTTCGCTTCGACTAGGAATCGAACCTAGATTGGTTGGTGACAGCGTTAATAGTAACAGCCAACTATTTTACCATTAAATTATCGAAGCAAATATATTTTAGCTGCTATTTCCATTCACTTTTTTTGAAAAGATTTTTTAGTTGCTGTTAGGAAATAAATTATATATATAGTTATTCTATATATTTTAGATATTTTAGATAGCATAAAGGTTTAATTTAAATTAAATCCTTGACTATCATACCGCAAATGTGCGCTTTAGGCAAGCACAAATGCTTCTAAAAAATGACTGCAGGCACCTTTTTAAAGTTCTATTAAGGTTGCTGTATGGTGCCTTTACATATTACTAACATTAATTGTCTTTAAATAGTTTTTACTGAAAAATATATATTTTTCAACACCCGATAAGGGATTATTTCGTGACTATATTTGCTTAAAAGTCTGGCGCTCTAAAACCGGGTAAAATGAAATTCATGTAAATTTACAGTATGGTGCCTTCACTCACATACTATAGTACGAATAAGTCTTTAAGTTGTTGTAATTATATATTTTTCACATGATAAAATATAATAACAAATAAGATTATCTAAATAATATAAAAATAGATATATGAATACAAAATACACATTTTATGTGACATTAATTTTATCAGTTATTGTTCAGTTAACAACAGGTATGTTAGAGGTAGGAACACTATTTATAAAGGTTGAGTCTCCTTATAGAATTATTAGACAATTATTAGTTTTAGAATTAATCGTACAAATAATAGAAGGCTCATTTTATTTATGGTTATTTTATAATTTTAATGAGGTATCAAATATCACACCAAAAAGATACCTTGATTGGTCTATAACAACTCCAACTATGTTGATTACATTAATTGTATATCTTATTTATTTGAAATATAGAGAGGAAAAAAGCGATACAACAAAATTAGAATTATTCAATTTATTATTAGAAAATTCAACTACTGTATCATATGTAATGTATCTTAATTGGCTAATGTTAATATTTGGCTATTTAGGTGAAACGAAAATAATTAATACATTTACGGGTGTTATTTTGGGTTTTGTACCATTTTTGTTATATTATTATATAATTTATGTGAATTATGCGGTTCAAAGTAATACAGGGTTGAAAATATTTTGGTATTTCTTCTTTATATGGTCTCTTTATGGAATTGTTGCCGTTTTACCTTACTATATAAAAAACACACTTTATAATATACTTGATTTGTTTTCAAAGAATTTTTTTGGCTTATTTTTAAGCTACATTATAATATCAAAAAATTACTAATATATATTTACGGGGACAACCACCTTTGTATTCCATTTATATTTTTGTGAACACCTATACAACTATTAGTAAACTAATTATTAAAAATATTAAAGAGTCGGTAAAAAATATAGTAAAGCATAAAATGGTTAAACTTAGCGATTTTATTTTTTACGCTAATTTTTAAAGTTTAAAATTTATTAAATAAAGTTTATTATATAAAAGTAGTAATAATATGGTAGTAAATACACATATTTCTAAAATTTATTTGGTAATAAATATATATAATGCTAGGAAAAATACAATATAAATCACTTAGATTAAGGCAGAATGAGGTTTTAAAGCACAAGTTACTTTTAATTCAACAACAAAGAGTTATTCAACAACAAAGAGTTATTCAACAACAACGAATTATTCAACAACAAAGAACTATTCAACAACAAAGAACTATTCAACAACATAATCCTCAATATATTCATTTAGTTATTGAGGAACAAGTCGAAGAATCAGTTGGAGAATCAGTTGAAGCACCATATTTAGAAATTGAGGAACCAGTTGAAGCATCAATTGAAGAATTAGTTGAAGAGCCATCTTTAGAAGTTGAGGAACAAGTCGAAGAACAATTCGAAGAACAAGTCGAAGAATCAGTTGGAGAATCAGTTGGAGAATCAGTTGAAGCACCATCTTTAGAAGTTGAGGAACAATTCGAAGAACAAGTCGAAGAATCAGTCGAAGAATCAGTTGGAGAATCAGTTGAAGCACCATCTTTAGAAATTGAGGAACCAGTTGAAGAATCAGTTGGAGAATCAGTTGAAGCACCATCTTTAGAAGTCGAAGAACAAGTCGAAGAATCAGTCGAAGAACAAGTCGAAGAACAAGTCGAAGAATCAGTTGGAGAATCAGTTGAAGCACCATCTTTAGAAATTGAGGAACCAGTTGAAGCACCAATTGAAGAATTAGTCGAAGAGCCATCTTTAGAAGTCGAAGAACCAGTTGAAGCACCAATTGAAGAATTAGTCGAAGAGCCATCTTTAGAAGTTGAGGAACAAGTCGAAGAACAATTCGAAGAACAAGTCGAAGAATCAGTTGGAGAATCAGTTGGAGAATCAGTCGAAGAGCCATCTTTAGAAGTTGAGGAACAAGTCGAAGAACAAGTCGAAGAACAAGTCGAAGAACAAGTCGAAGCACCATCTTTAGAAATTGAGGAACCAGTTGAAGCACCAATTGAAGAATTAGTCGAAGAGCCATCTTTAGAATCAGTCGAAGAGCCATCTTTAGAAGTTGAGGAACAATTCGAAGAACAATTCGAAGAACAATTCGAAGAACAAGTCGAAGAGCCATCTTTAGAAATTGAGGAACCATCTTTAGAAATTGAGGAACCATCTTTAGAAATTGAGGAACCATCTTTAGAAATTGAGGAACCATCTTTAGAAATTGAGGAACCATCTTTAGAAATCGAGGAACCATCTTTAGAAATTGAGGAAAAATTAGTCATTCAAAAAAATAATTTACAAATTGTAGGAAAAATAATTGAAATCGGTAAAATATTTAAAACACGTTAAATTTTTTTACTATTTTTTTTATTTATATATATTATAATGTCGATACAGTACACACGATCGAACGAAACAGATTCTTATGAGGTTTTGACATCGTACAATTCTACGCAATCTCAGCAAGAAGAACTCATAGTATCATCTCTAGTTAAAGGTCTCAGCAATCCAGCCGGAAACAATACAACGATACCTGTCGAAGGCAACCAAAATTGGGATTATAAAAAGTTGAGTTCTCAATATGTAAACACTAGTACTTTATATAATACGCCAGCTGGAAGTGTCACACAAAATTCAGCAATATCATTAGAACATGTAGCCCCGGAAGCGCCCCAAAAATATACTATATCTCTCAATGTTGATTCAACAAAGGACCTAACAAAATTTGAAATGCTCGGTTCAAGCGTTGCGTATTATGATTCTAATGTTGCCTTTACAAATAGTTACCCCTCTAAACATTATGATGCCGCGTCAGAGTCAGCGTCAAATTTTTCAGCAGAATTTGACCACACCAACTCCAATGCTCACGTTCACTACTCAAGAAATAGTGCGTTGAATTCAAAACTAGGTCCTTGGATTGGTCTAAATGATTTTGGTACTTCACCCATCGGTGTTACAGAAGACGTTGAGTTTAATACCACTAAAGCACTCGGTCAAATGGGCACAAGTACTGGAGGGTATACTTCATATTATGCTGTGTCAGGCGGAGCTGGCGGTGTTGGTTTCCTGCCTGTAGACAATTTATATCAACCATTAACGAACAATTTAGACGTTGTTGACAGAGGTGTCGTAACCGCATATACCGCTGGAGCCGATATTGGAATTTATAAATATGTCCAGTCCACGGATAACTCCGTCGCGGTTACTATTACAGCTGGCAGTGAGGCACAACTCAGTACCGCTAAACTACCGATAATTGACGCAAATTTGGTGTCTGTCGTCGAATCTACTACAAAACAAGACGTACTCTTGCCAGCCTCTTTAACCACAGCCCAATTTAATGGTTTTTTTAACGAACCTGTATTAAATACAGTAGCAGACGGTTACGAGTTTACCGTGTCCGGCACAGAAAATACCGTCCCAAGTGGATATTTTCTCCCAACCGACCAAACACTTTTTACTGCTTTCGATAATTCAAATATTTTAGATAATGTATGTTATATGCAGAACCATGTAGACAAATCGCATAAGCTGGTGTTATCTCCTAGTACATTGGTAATCAACCCGGCAGGTGATGCTGCTCAAGGTAACGTTGACTCTATTGCTGTTGATTTGACTATAGGTGAAAAATTACCAGCTGATTTAGCAGGTGTCGATGGTGGCATTTTTGTTCAAACTAATACCAAAACTACCAGAACCCCCGATGCAACCTTTCAATCTATGACAGGTAGTGTCCCAGGAGATATTTCAGTTTCGTATGCGAATGAGAGTACTACCAATCATATTAATACAATTATGGAGCAGAACCCTTATCTACATGTATCTTGTACAAAGGTCGCACTAAAGACAAAAAATGAACCGGACGCAAATGTGTTTTTACGCAGTAATGATGCGTTTTTGTCATTGTATACCAACCAACCTGTAAATAACATAGTAGACAAGACCGGTACCACTTTTAATTTTAATAACAGTCTTTTTAATGATGACAAAGCCCGAGTATGGCAAGTTAATGCTGAAAATATTTTAGTTGCTGAGCCCGATTCGTTCTATGAAGATGAGGTTTCTCTAGGAACATTAGTTAATGGAATTAAGGTTTCTTCGACTCTTCGCAATTTAACTGAAAATTCGCTTGATTATGATGAATATAGAAACAAATTAACCGCCAAAACACTTAGCCAACTCTCTTTAAATGCCGCTGTTGCCGCCACTAGCAACTGGAGTATTGGTTACTCCGGTGTAAACGATACATTTTTACATTCGAGTTCAGTCGCCGCATATGGCGGCGAAGGTTCTATGCCAAAATACTCCCCCGACCTTATACAGGCCCTTGCGACTGGAGCAACTATACCTTATACATACGAATACATGACAGGACAAAGTTCAGAAGATTATTCCGGAATAAAAGACTATGTTCAAGTTACTTATATTGTGGGAACTGTCCCAGTTACTTCTACCATACAACAAAAAGGAATTAAAAGAACATACACTGCGCGCGGAACCCCTAGCTGCACAGTTGTTGCCGAGAATGATTATACCTTTACAGGCGGAAATTACACAAAAGACGAATTTGAATTTGTAAGTGTTACACGAGCCAGCACATTAACTGTCAGTTTTGAACCATGTTTTAGTATATTTACTAATATAACATTAGCCATTACGGGCATTCAACAAAATGACACATACCATGCTATACGAAATAAAAGCAGCGGTGTACTTGTTGGACACAGAGAGTTAAAACATGTTTCTTGCTCCGTAACAAATTTTAGAACAATTCATGAAACTATCACACCTGTAAGTGACGGTACATTTACTATCTCGGGTCAAATAAGCGTAAACGACCTAAAAGGATTTATGGGGGTTGTTGAAGCTAAGAGGAATTTACCGGGTGCCGTCAATGATAATACATGGGAAGTTATATCTAGCCCTTCTGTAGATTTTGATACATACTTTGGTTTAGACAATATACAAACTTTATCATTAATAACCACAACTAGTAGCACCAGTCCTGATGTATCTACAAAGATTGAGTATGATCCGTTTGGCGACGACCAAGAAGACGTTACTTTAACTCACCGCCATTATTTTATACCTTTGGTCTATGATGCTAATGACGCCCATTATACTGTGTCTTCATTTACAGGAGGTAATGATGCGACATCAGGCCTTTCTAATGTAAATGATGGCGCGACTTTTTTTACCCCGACCGATAATTATGCAGCTTCTGTAAAAGCGTTTGTTAAAAATGGTGACTATACTGTTTCTGTAAGTAATACAGCAAATGTCACTACAATTTCCGTATGGAAAAACATACTTGGCCAGATGATTTTGGTTTTTGAAATTAAAAAACAGGGACACCGTATATTTTTAGGCTGTCACACTGTAGCATATACACCAACCGACATATGGTATGCAAAAATGTCATACGGCCAAACATCAACCCCAGTATCCAGTATCGAAGGTCTTTTCGCAACAACCTACCCCAATAATTTGATGTCATGTCCTGGTGTTGCGCCGGGGGTTGTAATTAACGTTCGTTCACAAACGTTTCCTGCGGGTTGTATGGTAAGCTCTAGAATTCTGAGCGATTATGTGGCAGTTAATCCCGTACACACACTTTCCTGGAACGCCTTACCCACACACATCAATGAGTTAGGTTTTAATTACAATTTAGGAAGTTTGGAATTCAAGTATAACAGTGGCACTTATTATTCGGCAAAAGTTACTTTACCCAAATATCGTGGTTACAACTCGGGTACTAACCCTGGTGCCGTCCAGGCATACTCTATTTCAAGAGGTAAAACAATTGCAACTTTTACGGTAGGAGACGTTTTAAGTCAAGTTTTAACATCAAATATGTATGCTGGACAAGTATTGACAGTGAATCAATTGAAAACGAATGGTGGCATTCACTTTGCAAATTTAAATATTACAATTACAGCACAATATTCCATTGTGCCATCGAATTCTCTCTTAACTTACGATGTGACATTAGTAGCGGATGAAGTTACTGTAACCATAACTAATAGCTCATATGTTGGAGGGCTTGAAAATATTAGTGTGCCAACTACTGCTACACCTGTGGCCAATCCAACACAATATAGTGCATCGTCAAATTTAATGATTCCCCCAAGACCACCCGGTTTAAGGAGTGTCTATACATTTTCAGCAGCAAAACCTGTTTCTATTGCATCATCTAGAATTAAACTGCGCAATTCTGAGTTTCCCCACGGCAGTTTCACTTACAAAATTAAATTAAGCCTACCAGATTCAATGCTTTATAAGGCTATCGCTCCTGCCGACAGCCAGAGCTTTCTCGGCAATCCGGCTATGATTAGTGATGACACTAAATGGGGCTTGGTTGCCACTTTATCAGGTCCGGTAGATAAACGTGCCGGTTTTGTCCTTGGTAGAAAACGCATTAGTCAAAGTCCAATTAAATACGCTAAAGGCGGAATCACTTACTATACGGCGGCACCTCCACAATATATTTATGAGTCTGTAATAGCCACTAGCGATTTACCTACTACTTATGATTGGCCGACTTTGCAAACAAAAAACAAAGGAACAGTGAAATTATCATATGATGGTACAGCTAGTGTTTTTCAACCATTTGCTACTACATACACTATTAAGGGTGTTAATGGCAATAATGTTATTATTACAAATGACAGCGTGACAACGAACAATATTACATATACACATTTAAAAGCTAAATCATTGAAGGAATTAGTTGAAATGCCGATATCACAAAGGTTTGGTATTCACGTTGGCGGAGTTAATTTAAAAATTGAACTACATTCTGGTTTGGGTGATAGTATATCTCGCCCCCATTCGGTTTTTGACGGTCAAATTAGTTCTCTTCCTACTGGTTACGCAATTGGAAATACACACATTGTATTTGACGGCAGAGACAACGATGGTTCAGTTAATTTTTCAATCGCACAATATGCGGAAGATGCGGGTTACCCATCTGATACATCAGGTTATCAAAAGATATTTAAAACAACTGTCCAACAAAATTACTATAATCTTAATTTTAAAATGGCTAATCCCTGTTGGAAAGATAAAACCCAATCAACAGTAAAGTTTAACGCAGCTGCCGAGGGTATTCGTCCAACACTCTATACCGTTATAGATGTAAATGACCCTATGACTAGAGTTAATTCAAGAAGACTTTTTAAATATCCTAGTGCCGCTACTTACAAAATTGATGATTCTACAAATTCTATACAAGCAAGCAACTTTTCATTTACACTTGGACGTTCTTATTATGACATTGTGGTTAACCAACCACCTTTTAGCACTGATCCCAACTATATATGGGATTACTCTACCCTGCTAGCTAACACGGTTGTTACCCCAGGTACGATAACATGGACACCAGACACTGATTTTAATCAAACTAACACTGATGTATCTATTGGTTGGGTATATGGCAATTCTGTCACAGCTGAAAAGATGCCTATTGAGTTACTTTATGTTGATGATACCGCAAGAAAATGTTTTCTAATGACATTGTTGCCATCCCAAATTTATAAAAACCAATACGGATTAACTAATGCCCAAATAGCTTGGGATGGTAGTTTATATTCTCCTTTATTGTCAACAAAAACTGTTAGTTTCCAACCACAAGCGCAATTTCAAAATATTAGTACAACGTATCAAGTGGAACAATATTCCATTACCTCCAACCCTAAATAAGCGGTTTAACCCCCTATAAAAGCACTTGACCCCCTATAACAAAAGAACTACCAGTCCGGAAATAAAAAAATATTAATAAAAATTAATATAAGCATTTTAAAAATAATTATATTAATAAAAATAAAATTGAACAATAAGCTTAAAGACACGGTAAAAAACATAGTAAAGTATAAAAATGGTTGAACCGGGAGCAATTGTATTTATAGTTTTTGGTTCAGTTGGGTTTGCGTTTGTATGTTATATATTAGTAGATAAGTTAATAAAAAATCAAATGAAAAGACGTTTTAACACAGTTGCCGTAGAACCTGATACAAGAACCGAAGACGAAAAAGACGAAAAAGACGAAAAAGACGAAGAAACCAAAGAAGAAATTCGGGGAAGTAATTTTGTGTAGTAATTTTAATAAGTATTCTAATAATAATTATTAAAAAATGAGGTCTTACCGGGATTCGAACCCAGATGGTGAGATTCAAAGTCTCAAATGCTAACCGTTACATCATAAGACCAGGTTGCCGTTTCCTTACTTATTTTATTTTATTTATCCGCTGTTTACTAATAAACACAGAAGCAGATAAATACCAAAATATGAATGCGAGTTCATACTGAGTGGGTTATTATGATTTAATAAATTGCTGTGATGGAAACATCATAGTTAATTAATTAACTATTACTTATAAAAAAAGTTTTATTTAAAAAGTTTAATTTTAAAAATTGCTGTCATGGATTCATTCTCATATAGACTTTAAAGAGGGCCCTCCTAGCGAGTCTGTAAAAGAGAAAACCTTTGCTGAATCCTTTCCGATATAATAACATTCGCTGTCTTTACACCCTTGAAGATTTAAAATGGCATCTTTGTACCAAATCTAAAAGGTTTATCAATTTCAGGAATATGTAAATTTTGGTTATGGAATTTCTTCTAAAATTCCTGAAGTTTTGGTAAGGTTGAAATAAAAATCCTCACTCACTTGTCTTTTTATAAGACAGAAGACTTTCCCTTACTAGAGTAATTCATCATAGACTTCTTACTATTCATTACTAAATATGTTAGGTAAAATATCTTTAAGTTGTTTTGTTTCATTTTAAATATTCAAGGGTGTAAATAGTTTTTATAATTAAAACAATTACCATGTTTTAGTTAATTCTTTGAATTCTTGTTCGCCATTTTTTGCAATGTATTGCATGTGCCTCATAGTCCAACCAAATGAAAACCCCGAATGCGCATCATACCCTAGCTCCCCCATTTTTTTTGTGATAATCCAAATTTCAGGACTAGTAGAACATATAAAGCTATCAATATCTTTTTTAACAAAGTCCCATGTTTCAGTTTGAGTTATTGCCTTGTACGCATTTTGTAACATGTCTCTCGAATGTGATGACTTAATATATTTAAATTCACCTGGAACAAATCTATCTTCTTCGATAGGAGGTTCAGGTGGAAGTAAAATAGCAATTTGACCCTGATGTTCAGTAACATTTATACTTTCAATAGGTAAGGAGGAATTCATGATTATAATTGGTTTTTATTATTTATTAAAATACAATTTCAATTTTATTTTAATCCACCTTTTTACATTTCAAATGCCGATTATTTTACACCTTTTAACATTTCAAATGCCGATTATTTTCTCTCTTATATATATTATAATGGTTGAATATATATATTATACTGGTGTTGGAGCAAAAAAAAATGGTAAGCATAGTGTTGAAGAATTTTTAAATATAATGAATAAAAATTATAACATCAAATGTTCGGAATTCTTATCAGATTTAGATTTCAAACCTTGCCGAGAATACAAAGAAATAAATAATAAAATGTTGATGTATAATATTAAACATCACAAACCAATATTAAATAAAAATGGGACTAAACTCAAAACAAATAAGAGTAAAAAATATAAAAAATTATTAAAACAATGCCTAAAATACAAAAAAACCACAAAAAGAAGGTGTAATTTAGAAGAATATATTAATTTTAGTGGGGCTGAAAAAGAATAATTACGGCATTTGAAATGTTTAAACCATTGAAGATTTAAAATCGCGCCTTATTTTATTGTTATAAATTATTTTATTGTTATAAATTATTTTATTGTTATAAATTATTTTATTGTTATAAATTATATTAATGTTTTTTCCAGCAAATATTTTATTTTTAGAATGGGGAGTGAAAAAAATTATAGGTACATTGTGTTATAATGATGATTATTTATTTCAAGGAAATGGCTATTGGGTATCTGACACTGCATATGCTAATGATATGCGACCTTATTGGGGAGGTTGGTGGTTAGCATATTTTGATAATAATACAAGATTAGTTAAAGTCAGTTTTAGTGACGAATACACAAGTCTTCCAACAGAGGCACAAATAATAAGTTCAACTATGAATTCTGACTCAATTACTTTTACTGGAGAACTACAATTTAATAGTGACTATATTACGACTGGACGACAATTACAAATAGTATTAAATAATGCAAATGATTTAAGTGCTAAAATAGCAAATGATATTTTAATTGATACTACGATGTTGTCAAATGGATTTAAAATATTAACATCAACCAATCTTATAACTATTAAAAAAAGTTTAGTTATGTAAAAGGTGCGGTTTTAAATCTTCAAGGGTGTAAATGTGTAAAACAAATTTTAAAAAATGTATTACATAATTTTTCTCTCTAATTTATATGCCAAATAATAAAACGAACAGGACAAAAGGCACAAGGAGAAGCACAAAGATATCTTCCCCAAAAGTAAGTAGACATAATGTTTCAGAGAGAAAGATGAAAAGATTAATAATTGAGTCGTCTTCTTCTAGTCAAAAAGATAAAGATAAAGATAAAGATAAAGAACAAAAAAAAATTGATTTAATTAATTCTAGTAAATTAGGGGAAACAAAAATAGATTTAAAGATATCTCAAGATATGAAACCACAAATGAATTCTATTCCATTACCAAGTGGGAGATTAAACGAAAAATTGATTGAGCTAATGGAAAAGCTCTCCGATATTATGTTGAAGCAAGGCGAACCATTTCGTGCGCGCGCTTATCAAAAGGCACAAGAAACCATAATGTCATATCCATCTGATATTGTAAGTCCAGATGTTTTAAAAGGAAAGCCGAATATAGGTCCTACTATTATGGAAAAATTAGATGAATATGTTAAAACTGGCACTTTGAAGGTTCTAGAAAGAGAAAAGACAAATCCTGTAAATATTCTGGCAGAGGTATATGGAATTGGACCGAAAAAGGCAAAAGAGTTAGTAGATAATGGCATAACAAGTATAGAACAGTTGCGACAAAACCAACAACAACTGAACGATGTTCAAAAAGTCGGCCTGAAATACTATGAGGATGTTCTAAAGCGCATCCCTCGCTCAGAAATTGAAGAATACAAAAGCATATTTGAGAGGGATTTTAAGCAAGTCGCCACACCCGAGTCACGATTTGAAATCGTTGGGTCGTATCGTCGCGCCGCAATAAGCTCTGGTGATATTGATGTAATTATTACATCTGATAATCCAAAGGTTTTTGTAAATTTTATAGACTTACTTATAAAACAAAAGATTCTTTTGGAAATTCTCTCTAGAGGACCAACAAAGTGTTTAGTTATGGCAAAAATTCCAACATCAGAGACAGCACGTCGCGTTGATTTTCTTTATACAAGTCTCGAAGAATATCCATTTTCCGTTCTTTACTTTACTGGGAGCAAGATTTTCAATACAGTTATGCGTCATCAAGCGCTTCAAATGGGACTTACAATGAATGAACATGGTCTGTATCATTTAATCGATAACGGTAAAAAAAAGGGAGAGAAGGTAAAACATACATTTACAAATGAAAAAGATATTTTCGATTATTTACATATAGAATATAAAACACCTGAAGAACGTATAGACGGTCGCGCAGTAGTAATTAAACCTCCTGAAAAAAAAAAGCTCAAATTAATAATTGAAGAAGATGATGATTCCGAAGAATATATACTTACACCCCCTCCTAAAAAAACCCCTACAAAAAAAAAGTTAATTATTGAAAGTGATAGCGTAGATGAAGACGACAAAAATAAAGACGACAAAAATAAAGACGACAAAATTATTGCCATTGTAACCGAATTTAAAAAAAAGGGCATCCCAGTTCTTGAAAAATTAAACGAAAATCAGCTAACATCGGTTCTTCGCGAAGCAAATAAAGCTTATTATAATGAAGAACCATTTATAACAGATAATGAATATGATATTATTAAAGAATATATTGAACAAAAATATCCTTCCAACGAAGTAATTCATCAAATAGGAGCTCCTATAAATTCGGCAGCCCGAAAGGCGACGCTTCCCTACCCGATGGGTTCTATGGATAAAATTAAACCAGATACAAATGCCCTTACTAGCTGGATGTCTAAATACAAGGGACCTTATGTATTATCATGTAAGTTGGATGGCGTAAGCGGTTTATATACTACGGAAGGTTCTGAACCAAAATTATACACGCGGGGAGACGGAAAAGTAGGTCAAGATATCAGTCATCTTATTCCTCATTTACGTCTACCAAAAACCAAAGGCATTGTGATTCGCGGCGAGTTTATTATTTCTAAGGCATTATTCGATACAAAGTATAAAACAAAATTTGCCAATCCACGAAATATGGTTGCCGGAATTGTAAATCACAAAACCATAAATGAGTCTATACATGATTTACACTTTGTTGCCTATGAAGTAATAAAACCCGCAAAACCCCCCTCAGAACAATTCGAATTTCTTAAAACGATTGATGTAGAAGTTGTTTTAAATAAAAGAGAGAAAAACCTAACAAATAATTTATTATCGCAAACTCTTGTCGATTGGCGCAAAACATATACTTATGAAATAGATGGTGTTATAGTAACGGACGATAAAATTTATCCCCATAAGGCAGGAAACCCTGAACACGCATTTGCGTTTAAAATGGTTTTATCTGACCAAATCGCCGAAGCCAAAGTTATAAACGTTATTTGGACACCAAGCAAAGATGGATATTTAAAACCGCGTGTACAAATAGAACCTATAAATCTAGGCGGCGTTAAAATAGAATATGCCACCGGGTTCAATGGTGCCTTTATAAACGATAATAAAGTGGGCGTAGGAGCTATCATTGAATTAATTCGTAGCGGAGATGTGATACCGCATATTCGCAAAGTGATTGCTCCTGCAGAACACGCGCAAATGCCTTCCATACCTTACAAATGGAATGATACACATGTTGACATTATGCTTGAAGATTTAGAGTCAGACGAAACTGTTAGAGAGAAAGTTGTTACAGGGTTCTTTAGAGGCATTGGCGTTGAAGGGTTAAGTTCTGGAAATGTTGCCCGTATTATAAAAGCCGGTTTTGAAACAGTTCCGCAAATTATTAAAATGGCAAAAGAAGATTTCCTTGTCGTAGAAGGTTTTAAAGAAAAAACGGCAACCAAACTATATGATGGTATTCGAGAGAAAATCAAAACAGCCTCTTTGGTAACAATCATGGCAGCTTCCAATATTTTCGGTAGAGGATTTAGTGATAAAAAACTAGAACTTATTATGGATTCTTATCCAAATGTTTTATTATCTACAGAGTCCAATTCACAAAAGGTAAACAAGATTGCTTCCATTAAAGGAATGGCAGAAAAAACGGCTGAAACATTTGTAGAGAGAATACCGGAATTTATTCACTTTATTAAAGAAGCCGGGTTAGTAAAAAAAGTGGCAGAAGGTATTACTACAGAAAAAAAAACATTTGACGAATCTCATCCGCTATTTGGAAAAACAATTATTATGACTGGGTTTCGTGACCAAAATTTAATAGATGAAATAAAAATCAAAGGCGGCAAATTAGGGTCCAGTGTTTCAAAAACCACATTTGTAGTTCTTGTAAAAGATAAAGAGGAAGATACCGGTAAGGCGGATGAAGCAAGAAAATTAAATATTCCGATAATGACCCCGCAAGAATTTATGACAAAGTATTTATAAATAATATTTGAAACCGTATTAAAAAGAACTAGTTACAATATAACTATATAAGATGCTTACGTTTTTTCTTTTATTTGCCGCCTTTTTGAACTTAACTATTGCCGCCAATTTTATTGATAGTGATACAACAACATTTTTAACCGATATTGATGAGTGGAGACAATTCTCAAACTTTCAAGAGAGATTTAGAAAGCGTTACGAAGATATGGAAGAGCTAGAGTCGCGTTTCCAAATTTTCCGTTCAAACCTTCGCAACATTATTTTACATAATTTGGATTACACTCAGAATTTCACGATGGGAATCAATCAATTTACAGATTTGACGCCTCAAGAGTTTAAGGAACTATATGTTGGCGGATTAAAGACGGTTGTTGGTTCATATGGTTGCAAGACATATTCATCTAGCGCAGCAACAGGCGTGCCTTCTTCAATGGACTGGAGAAGTAAGGGCGCCGTTACTAGTGTTAAAGACCAAGGACAATGTGGTTCTTGTTGGACATTTTCCGCAACTGGTGCCGTGGAAGGCGCATGGGCTATTGCCAAGGGACAATTGCTCGACTTAGCTGAGCAACAACTGGTGGATTGTGCAACAGGCGTTTTATACGGGTCTCATGGTTGCAGTGGCGGACAAATGGAAGGCGCGTTTAAATATGTTATTGAACATGGTCAATGCACCTTAGCTTCTTATCCTTATACTGCCAAGGACGGAACTTGTCAACCCTGCCAATCTGTTTCTCGTATATCTTCTTGCTCTGATGTTAAGCCAAATGACCAAATTTCACTAAAAGGAGCCGTCGCACAACAACCGGTTTCTATTGCCATCGAAGCGGATACGCGTTACTTTCAATCATACTCAAGTGGTGTTTTGACTTCTACTAGCTGCGGAACTAGTTTGGACCACGGAGTCCTTATTGTTGGTTATGGTGACGAAAATGGGCAAAAATATTGGTTGGTAAAAAATAGTTGGGGAACCACATGGGGTGATAAAGGTTATGTAAAAATTGCCCGTTCTGAATCTACAAATGACCCAGGAATTTGCGGAATTGCAATGGACCCTAGCTTTCCTTCCATTTAATTTCTCTAAAATTCGAATTCATATTCCACTAATGCCTTCATATCGGTTTTCATTCTTGAATACATAGAACTTTTAATCTTGCCTAAAACAGAGTCCTGTTTAAATTCTACGCTCATTATTTTTACTAATGTTTTGTCACAAATAATATCAAAACGGTCACCACGGTGAAGATTCTCACTATTTTGTTTTTTTTTCCAATCGCTAAAATATTTTGCCAAATTTATATGAACTCTATTTAAAAACTTAATAAGTTTTTCCATAGTAAGCTGTTGCCATTCCATTTTCTTTTCATTATGTTCATTATGTTCATTATTTTCATCATAAACATAAAATATATTTGCTTTTTGTACAAAAGCAAATATAGGATATTCGCTATCGATTACATTATAAATATTTCTTGAAAATATTTCATTTAAGGTATCATTAAATGAGTTATTTAATAAATAAATAATATCATCATCATTAAATACAATTTTTTCATGTAATGTCCCAAATACTATTACGGGTTGAATATTTGTATTTAACCATTCTAAAACGTTAATTTTTTTCTTCTTTTTGACTACCCATTTATTAATTTCATCCACCTTTTCTTCTAATGTATTATATTTTTTACCCAGCTCCAATAACATTTTATATAACTTTTTTTGAGAAGGAATTTCATCCTCTTCTTCTTCAATAACGAAACCGTTTTTTTTCGACTTATGTACTAACTCGCACAATGTCATGTGCTTATCGACATTTGTTCGCAATTTGTATGTTTTACCACAATAAACGCAACAATGGGCAGGCTGCTTTATTCTGTTAGGAACATCGTAAATTTGGTTCATCTGATTTGTATTTTTATAATTATAGTTTTGTCTAATTTAAATTCAATTTTATTGTAAAGTTAAAAATATTATAATACCTTTTAATATATATAATGACATCATTTTCACCAACATCAATGGTTTTTAATCAACCGAATAAAATACTAGGTCTTCCAGAGTATTATTATCGAAATAGGACCGCGGATATAAGTTTTTCAAATAGTACGCCTGCCAATCAGTATCAAAATTTGAAAAGGATACAAAACACAGTGCGGGTTTACTCCTCTTTGTATACAGCGGATTTAGCGTCATTAAATGCCTATGTACAACCTACTGCAATTACACACGGAGTTTGTTGGAATCAAATGAGTGATAGACCCTTTCCAAGTGTTCAAAGGGCTGTTGTGCCAACTGGTGCAAATTCAAGTATGAATAGAAAACACACATCGGTTACATCTAGTCGCCCAGGTTGCCAAACACCAGGAGGTGTAGGTTGCGACATAAAACATAACTCTTATGATAGATATTTAAATAGGTTAAAAGGAAAAGGACCTTTAAGACGTGGCAAAATACCGGCGACCTTTGGTAGTCCAATCCCTTTTAATCGCGCCGTCCCTGTTTATGGCGGTAAAACGGTAACAACAAGTATTGTTAGTGGTTGTTATTGTCCTATTCAAAATAATCAGGCAAATTTGGCACAAAATGAGCAAATTTATAACGACCCATTATGGCAACCATACCCTGCATCTAGTTATAGTTTTTCTGTTGGTGATTATGTGTATGCAATAGAGGTAGGAAATAACTATTACACACGGGCAGTAGTGATTAGTGTTATAAATGACGTTTATACAATTGAGTTTGATAATGGAACTGTTGAAATCGTATCAAATGTAAATGACTTACTTGTTTATTACCCTTGTAATTGTAATGGTACAATTAATGGTACTACTTATTCGTCAGGTTTTGTAACGAAACCATGCGAAATATAAATATATAAACATTTAGAGATAATAACAAAAATAATTATAATATTGATATTATTTATAATATGCCTTTAAAAATGAATATGTTTTTGAGCAATGGTAATCCTAGTCGCGCGCAAATCGTGGCATTAAATGTTGCCAACTCTGCGCCAGTGCCTAAGCCCAAGTCGAGTGCTTTGAACGGTCCTATTATTGGTCGCATTCATTCTATCAAGCCAGGGTGCGGTTCTTGCGGAAGACATTAAATAACAAATATAAGACAAATATAAGATAATAATATTAATTTTATGTAGTAATATTATAATGTTTACTCTATCCGCTACAGCTAATCCAACCCCCTACCCTTCAAATAGGTTAAATAGGGCAACTAATTTTAAAACCATGTTTGATACAACTGACCTTCCATATAACAAAATGTATAATGGAACCAAGGTTTGCTATAATGTAAGTAAAGGAACCTTTATTTACAAGCCGCATACTGACGTAGGAAATGTAGGCAGAAGTGCCGCGGGTTATTTAAGTCAAAGAAAACGCATGTAAAAACAAAAGTTTACATTATTTTTAAATAATTTCAAATTAATATTTAAAAATAATACACATAATAACTGTATAATGTCTGAAATCCGTATTAACCAAATGAAAACTGTTCAAGCTGAGGCATTAGAGCTTTTTAACAAGAAAAACACCGATTATGGTGACGCATTTGCTACTTATGGAACAGTTGGTGTTATTGTTCGTATGGGAGACAAAATTCAACGACTTCTCTCTGTATCAAATAAAGGAGTTGCCTTAGTAGATACTGAAAGTTTAAGGGATACTTTAATTGACCTTCATAATTATGCAGCTATGGGAATAATGTTACTTGACGAACAAAAAGATAACAGTGCGGAAATTATTGCAGAGCCCAAAAATTAATTACTTATTACCTATTTACTTAGAACCTATTTACCTATTACCTTGTCCCGACTTCTCCGATACTTTTTTGTAAAAGGAGAAACAATTTTGTTTCACGAATAAAATCATCCCATTTAGCCGTAATTAATAAAATGATACCAAATAAAAAGAATAATAATTTGGTTTCTTTATCGATTTGTTGAAGTCTATTAGTTGTTGGCGCAAATAAATAAATCATTAATAATGCCATTGAAGCAACAAATACAAACTCTACTCTTTGTTTCCAATATTCAATTTTTATATCTAACTTAGAATCTCCTTTACCCTTTAATTTAAGAAATATATTGATTACAGCTAATATTATGAAAAGGATTTTAACAAAAAACGCAAAAGTAATATACATATTAAAATATTTCATTATATATATTAATAATACATTTATTTCGGTAAATACATTTATTTCGGTAAATACATTTATTTCGGTAAATACATTTATTTCGGTAAATACATTTATTTCGGTAAATACATTTATTTCGGTAAATACATTTATTTCGGTAAATACATTTATTTCGGTAAATACATTTATTTCGGTAAATACATTTATTTCGGTAAATACATTTATTTCAATAATATTTAATAAATCAAAATATTAGTATGAGCAATCCAAATATGTTTAATAACAATCTCCGGCAAACATCAATACCTGAAGCATACCGTTTTGAGTCATTTAGTACGTATATTAATAACAAAGGTTTGGAAACTAAATTCTCTCCCATTTGTATTTTTTGTTCAGAACGTAATTCTATCTCTTTAACAAATGATGGTTCTTTTAGACAATGTAATAGATGTAAAAAACAATTCAAAGCCATGTTGTACAGATAAATTTATTTTAAAATTTATTTTATAATAAATTATAATAAATATATAATGGCGTGCACTATTTCTTGTATAATATCAGCTATATTCGTTATAGGTATGATATATTTTTATAATATGACAGATAAAAGTGAAATTGTAAAACATTACAAGTCCAATCTCCCAACGGATTTACAAAATAGATATGAAAAAATATCTAAAGAGAGAAAACTAATAAGCTTTCAAGGTTATATTCTTGGCCTCATTTTTTCTCTCTTTATTATTTTTTATAATGTTAGCATTAAACACCATAAAATGAATAGTTTTGCTTTAGTTTGCACAGTAATGGCGACATGTTTTTTGACAAATTATTTTTATTATATGTTATCACCAAAGAGCGATTGGATGTTGAATCATACAAATAATCAAGAGCAAGTAAAAGCTTGGTTATTAATGTATAGAGAGATGTCGTATAATTATCACATGGGTATTGCCTTAGGTATAATTGCCGTTGGCATTTTAGCCTTTGCCTTTAGATGTTAAAACCATTTATAAGGGTTAAATCCATAATTCGTTTCAACCCCCAAATGAATGAGTCCATGTATACCGATTGCCATCGATATTGTAGATAAAATGATTAGTTTATAGTAGTAAGGTAATTTCAAGAATTTACTAAAATTTGTAATAAAAATAATAAATATGAATAAAATCATAATACCTGTGAAAAACAATGAGTTTATAGAAGGCGCAATTAAATACTTTGATAACATATAATTATATATTATATTATAAAACAATTTAAAGCCATTTTAATTATTTAATATGTCCTAGGGCGGACCGAGTAGTAGTAGGTAAGTCGAAATTACTATATTCTTTTCTTTTTTATTTTATTTTATTATTATTATTATTATGAACTTTTTCTAACATTTTTTTTTGTATTTTTTTTATTTATGCGCCCGGCTGGCGAAATTGGATATCGCGCAAGACTTCTATTCCACTTTTAAAAAAAGTGGAGCAAAATTTAATATGTTTTTTTAAAGTAAACAGTTTTGCTCTACTTTTAAAAAAAGTAGACATCTTGAGGTTCTGGGTTCAAGTCCCAGGCCGGGTGTTTTTTTGTAAATTGTAAATGGCAACTTGTCCGAGTGGTTAAGGAGATAGACTTGAAATCTATTGCGAAATTCGCTCACAGGTTCGAGTCCTGTAGTTGTCGGTAATCTACTTTAAAAATCTACTTTAAAAAAGTAGAGCAAATCAGTATACTTTAAAAATCTACTTTAAAAAAGTAGAGCAAATCAGTATACTTTAAAAATCTACTTTAAAAAAGTAGAGCAAATCAGTATACTTTAAAAAGTAGAATAGCTCATATGGTGAAACGGTTATCACTTCGGTCTTATGAGCCGATATCCTGGGTTCGACTCCCAGTATGAGCATTTTCTTATTAAAATGAAAAATTAAGATACTTTTTCATTTTAAATAAATTAAAGACATATATTAATGACAAAACGATTACGACCTAAAATAGATAACGATATGGTTACAATAAAAAAATCGCAAATTGAAGGTTTAGGTGTCTTTGCCAAAGAAGATATTCCAAAAGGTAAAAAAATTGCCGATTATTATGGTAAGGAAATGAAATGGAAGACATTTAAAAAAAAATATGGCGAATACAAATCCAATTCTCTCCATACTTATCCTATGAGAAGAATTTGGAAGATATTAGTAGCTAAGGAACAGCCATATAAAAGCAAGAATATAACAAACTATATCAATGAAGTCAGAGGTAAGTCAAATTGTGAGCTAAAGTTGAGAGCTTTGTATGCCAAGAAAGATATTAAAAAAGGACAAGAACTGCTACTTGATTATCCCAAAGATTATAACCGGTTTTGGCTGAAAAATAAAACACGAAAAAATATATGAAAACTATATTATATTTTAAACAACTTAAAGAGAATCCAATATATTAGTTTGTGTAGGTAGTACACCTTAGGTTCCTTTACAGCAAATTTCTTAAAATCATTGACTAATTCAAAAAAGAACAGGAACACGCAAATAAAAGCAAAAAATATTTTTAAAAGCACGGATGGCCGAGTGGTCTAAGGCGGTGGACTTAAGACCCACTATCTAACGATGCGAGGGTTCGAACCCCTCTTCGTGCAATTTTTTATATAAAATTAATAATTCAAATACTAATTTTATACATATTATACCTATTATACCATTTTATAAAGACATAAACGAACAAACCTCTTTACAAATTAAATCATTCAGTAAATACTTCGATATATGGTCTTCTTGTCTATTGTTACCATATTGAATACCTTCAAATAGTTCCACGTAATTTTTTCGCATTAACCAACGGATATTTTCATTATTATTTACCGCTTTTTTCACCCGGATTGAGACAAAATAAAACGCCGAATGGTCGCCTTTTAGTCGGTTTGTCTGAATAATAAACCTATCATCAAACAAATCATAAATAACGCAAATTTCCATTTTACACCACTTATTTATAGTATATAAATTTTTAAACTCATCGTCGTCCATATAATCATCATCATCATCATTATCCAGATTATGTGGAAATTTCTCATATGCGATAGATGCAGCCAGAATAGCGGCGACTCTACCTAATTTTACTCTACTGATTTGGTCTGGAGGAAGCGTTTCTTCCAAAGGCTTAGTCCCGTACTCTATTGTCCAAAGACAACATCTCGAGTCATAGCTAATTTTTAACCCTTCTATTTCATTTAATGCGTTATTTATAATTTGTTGAAGTAATTCATAGTCAGAAAATGCGTTAACTTCCATACTAATATTTACTTCTTTTTGATGCCAAGAATCCAAAGAATCCCAAGGATAAAAAGGAATAAAAGGAGTTTGCATATGTGGATGTAGTAGTGGTAGATTTGTTATTTCTTGCATCTCTTCACCAGAAACAATTGTTCCATATGTTTTAAAATCAAGTGTATTATTATTCATTTTTCGAATTTTACAATTTATAATTTACAATGTGTTTATCGTGTATCTTAATAGTATTTAATCATATATTTTGATTTCATTTTTATAATAAATTGGATTTACGTGAAAAAAAGGTTATTTGTCACCAAATGGTGACTCACTTTTTTTAAATTTAATTAACATGTTTACAAATTGAATATACAATACAAATATACAAATATATTTTTTATGTTTGTTTTTCTTTTGTCATTATTTGGAAAGCTTCCATCAGCGATTTGGTCTTAATAGTTTCATTTTTATATAATTCGTTAGTTATCATATACTGGTCATAGTAGTACGTTGCTTCCTCTTTATATGTCTGTCGCCTTCTGTATGCCGCGTTTTCCTCCTCCAATGCGCGAATATAGCGGCTATCAATGCTCACTAGATACTTGTCATCTTTTTTGATGGCTTCCTCTATTTCATCCATTTGTTTTTCTTCTTCAATATCGTATTCTTCTTCTTCAATGGAAGCCTGTGTAGCGGCAAATTCGCTGTCAAGCTTAACAGCGACTAATTTAGTTACCGATTTCTGTTGAACTAGACTCTTTACTGGCGCCCATGTGCTTTTTGTCTCAATTTGTACTTTTGCCACTGGTGTAGAATCAAGAACAATACAGGGTTTGCGTTCGCCTGGGAGGTACTTACGAGCTTTGTTTTCCAAAACAACCCAGTACCAAGGGTCCTCATACATCAAACGAGTCTCCTTAATAGGGTCGCGAACATGTGAGTGAAAATTGCGGGCTACTATGTTGTCATACCATTCCTCAAAGTGAATATATGCCGCGTTGTACAATTTGGAGACCCCTTCTTTGTACGTCATTTTGGCAACAAAATCAATATTTTTTACCTTACCTATACAGTTGTCTTCGAATGCCTTTGTCACATCCTCCTTTGTGAAATTAGGAAAGACATGGGGGATATAAAGACTCATATTTTCGATAGCAGAAGACATTCTTATTATTTGTTTGGTTGCTTAAAGCGAGTGGGATATAACTAAGACTACCTTTAACTATTTGGATTATAAGCATTTCAATTTTTTTTTCAAAAGCTTAATCAATGAGTTTACTAAAATTTTATAGTTATTAAATGGTAAACACTACAATAAAATTTTAGTATTTTAAAGAAATGACTCATAAAGAAAAAAAATGAAATGCTTTTACAGTAATAAAAGGAAGGCATACAACACTTATATTAACTTATTGAAAATGTCTTCCACCACCATCGATGAATTTGGCCGAGATTTGTCGCTTAAGACTCGAAATTCTATGTTTGGTGATTATTTTGCGCGATTTACCGGCATGTCATGGGCAGAAATGAACGATATTCTTGAAGAGGAGGAAGAAGAGGAAAAAATGTTAGAAAACAAGAAAAAACAAGACGCATACAGAGAGAATCTTATCAAAGTCCTCTCGGAGCGCAAAGAATTAGTAGAAAATGGTCTTTATCAGCTTGAGGAAGGCGAAGAATTAGATTTATAAACTGTTTTATTTATTGTTATACTGTTTATATTTCTAATTTTATTATTTTATTAAATGTAATCATTATTTAATTAAATCAAAAAATGAGTCACTATTTGGTGTCAATATCTTTTTTACTCATTTTCTTATTTAAATCTCCATTTTATAGATTTTTAGTAAATATATAAATATGCCGAAAAAAAGAAAAATGAAATACTTTTAAATAAATAATGAGAAGCATAATTAACCCTTAGAAACTTGTCTTGAACTACTACCACTAGAGTATTTACTGCGAAAATGATTAAAGCATCAAGTATTGAGCATCAATATTATTTTGGCGATATGCCTGGAACTCTTCAGTACAACAAAGAAGTTCGTGAATTGATTGATTGCCAATTAGTAGATGATAGCGATGATTGTGGTTTTCAGCTATGCGAACATAGTGTTGAGAATTTAAGACGTGTAACTCCACATACGCAAAGAAAAACTGACTGGAAAATTATTCTCATGATGAGAGCTGAAAACGACAGCGAAATATGGTTAAAAGCGGCCCTTTTGAATAAAACCACCGGTAAGGTTGCCTTAATGTCAAGTGCGAATTTAAGAGAAAATATTGAGAAACGTAACAACAGAGCAATTAAAACCGTTGATGGAAATTGGTTTGTGGGTCATTATAGAATGTCGGCACCAGTGGTATTCTGGAGTGAATTAAAAAATAGATTATTATATTGATACTTTATACTTTTATTTGTTTTATTCATAATCTTTATTTAAATAAATCAAAAAGTGAGTCACCATTTGGTGTCAATATCTTTTTTACTCATTTTCTTATTTAAATTGCCATTTTATAGATTTTTAGTAAAACATAGATATGGCTGATTTAAAAAAAAATGAAATACTTTTTAAATAAGTAATGAAAGGCATAATTAACCTTTATAAACTTGTCTTGAACTACTATTACTACTAGTATTTACTGCGAAAAAATGTCTCAATCCCATATTGAATGCCCTATCTGTATGGATAATGTTGAGCTAAATAAAAATTGCGTCACTACTGAATGCGGGCATTGCTTTCACGCAAGCTGCCTGATGAGGAACGTGGCTCATAATGGGTTTGGGTGCCCTTACTGCCGTACGGCAATGGCTGAAGATATTGAAGATGAAGAAGCCGAAGAAGATGCCGAATCTGAATGGTCTGAGGAATCAGTAATGTTCGACGATTACGCGCTTCGTGGGCTCCGCTTCTTTACGGAGAATCTTGAAGGCATTGAACACGATGAAGAAGACGCATTAGAAGAGAAGGAAGATGAAGAAGAAATCGCAGAAGAAATGGCTGAACAACAAAACGCTGAAGCTGTCATTAGACCTTCCCCAGAGTTTATTGCGGAAAAGTTGGTTTCACAAGGTGTTACGATGGAGCAGCTAGTAAAAGCACTCTTAATAAACCATCGGGAATACGAAGCTGAAGAAGAAGCATTTATAAGGCTTGATGACGACCTATTTGGTAGATTTCGCATCATTATTAGCAATTACGAAACAGCTCAGCAAGTCGCGGAACCAGAAGAGCAACGGTTACGAACAGTTAACCGTGATGCGAATGTAACAGTACGACGACCAATGCGTGCTTAGAAAAATATATTATTATTTATCGTTTATATATTGTTTCGTTTATATGTTATTTATCGTTTATATTGTAAAAGAAATGTAATGTAATTAAATGAAAGTGAGGCACCATTTGGTTGTCAATATCTTTTTTTATTTTATTATTCGTTTATTCGATTATTTTATTATTTTATTATTTTATTATTCGTTTATTCGATTATTTTATTATTTTATTATTTTATTATTTTGTTATTTTTATAAAGTTCTAGTAAACTGATTTTTAAGCTTTTTAAAAAAAAAATTGAAATGCTTTTAATAACATTAATCAAAAGCATACTAACTCGCCCTTACAAGTTATAAGCTTACCCAAAACCAATTAAACGATGACTTCTCCTTCTATTTCCAATATTTACATTGCCCGTATCTCCTCTTTTGTTACGGAGGAAAATATCAGGGCAGAATTAGCTGAACTCGGTAATATTACCCGTATTGACTTTACGCCTATCGGAAAGAAAGCTGGTTTTGTTGAAAATCTCGAAGGCAATATTAAGTCGGCATTTGTGCACTTTGACAGACCTCTAATTTACTCAACCATATCGGTAAGACTTGCGGAGTATGGGTCAATAAAACTGTACCCGACATTTCTTTGTGGTCGCGAGTATTGGATTTTGCGCACGATTCAGTCGCCAATTCCAGACACGATGATGAACAACGCTCAAATTGTTGCCAACTGTCGCTTTTTAGAAAATAAGGTTGAGGAACAGGCGGCTACCATTAAGGATATGGAAGAAAAATTAGACGGTGTACAAAGAGTCGTTTATCAGTTGCTTGGTGGTCTGTTTAACCAGGACAGTCAAGGCGGCATATTGTCTAACCATTTAAATACATTGTTTAAAAACGACAATCAAGATGAAGAAGACACTAGTAAATGGACTAGTTGGCCAACCACTCGCCAAGGAGACGAAAATGCCGACCGTATTGCGGCGTTAGAAGCGCAAATCCTGTCCTTGAAAAACGACACTGACTCAGTCAGCACGCATTCCAGTATGCCGGGCTTAATAGCGTTAAATGAAAGTGAAAGTGATGACGAGACTTCCAGTATGCCGGACTTAGTAGAGGCAAGTAGTGATAGTGATAGTGATAGTGATAGTGATAGTGATAACGAATTGCCAGAGTTAGTGGATGTCGAAGACGACGAAGAAGAAACACGACTACAACAAGAGACAATGTTACGACAAGAAGAGACAAGGTTACAACAACAAGAAGAGCAAGACGACAGAGTCAAATTGCTTCTTCGTTCACAAGAGTTAGGATGGGGAGGAAAACATTTTCTAGGATGGTTCTAATTCAATAAATATTTGTATTTGTATATGTATTTGTAATTGTATTAAATTCATAATTTAAAAAGTGAAGTTCAATTGAACTAATATCTTTTTTATTTTTTATATATGTTTAATATTATATGTTTCATTTTGTAAAAAATAAAAATACGACTACGAATATGAATAAACGAAGAGGAAACATGATTAAAATGACAATGGTAAGACATAATCCGCAACCACAACCACAACAAGTAGCAATTCCCTTTGATAGTATGATGGCAGCCAAAACAGTTTCATTATTTAGTCAGCCATATTTAGATAAATTTAATCAATGTTATAAAAATATAGTTGTTGTAAACCTACCTCCACAAGGTCCATTAGGCAATTTAGTAAAGAAAGTAAATTTCCCTCCTTTAAGTGAGTTTAAACAACCGGGACCTTGTAGTCCCTTTAAACAATGCGGATTTGCGTTGATGACACTTAACGGTTTTTGTAGCATGGGGTGTGGTAAAAATGGAGATAACTTAATGGTTGTAGATGAGGTCCCAGATTTGATTTCTTTTTTGGTTTCTAATGGTTATACAGTAGATACAAGTATAACGAAAATGTTTAATGATAGTGATATACGTTTTGATACTAGTAGTGGTAATAAATTAATTTGCTTTATAACATATAATGGTTAAAAATTTGATTTAATAATTGATTTAATAATTGATTTTAAAATTAATTTTAAAATTGATTTAATAATTATTCATTTAATTAAGTATAAATGAATAACAAAATGTCGGATTTAATTGACTTTTCTTTATTAAATATCCCATTACCCGAAATAGTAAAACAATATCCGCTAGAAAAACAGCGGGAAATTTACGAATATTTAAATCAAATGGACGACCATCATAAACAGGCATACTTAATAGCATATAATCATTTGGGTAGTTCATTTAATATTTATAAAAGTAATGGATTCAAAGAGTGGAAATCCTAAATTCTTACAAGGCAAACCGAACTTTCTTTGATTTAGCTTTGCGTTTTAATAACCTTTTCTTAGATTTTCTACTACTACCGCCTACAGATGGTATACCATTTTTAATTTTGTCGCTAGACTTTTTAAGATTTTTTGATAAATTTAAGGCAGGGCTATGAAAATCATTAATTGAACTCGAAGTTCTATTGGCAATATTCATAGCTTCATTCTTTTTTTCTTCTAATTCTTTCATTCCCTTTTTAATTCCATTAGTTGTTTTAAGAAATAATTCTGACGCGGTTTCAGAAGCTTCCGAGGCAGCTTCTACAACCGTACTCGCAGCTCTTGTGCCGTCATTAATCATTTTCCCGACATCAATAATCGCCCCGTAACCAGGTATTGCACCCGCGGCATCTGTGGCAACTTTAACTAGACCAGCGGCAACCCCGGCGGCGGCTTTATTCCCGGCTTCACTAAATTCGTCAATAGCTTCGTTAAGTGGCTCATTAAGAGCTTTAACAGTAATTTTCGCATAATCCGCAATATTATCTAGGGCCTCCTTTGTTTCTTCCTTAAATTCGGGGTTGTTTAAATTTTCATTAAAAATATTTAATAATTTGGTTCCAGTTTTAACAGTTTGTTCGGCAGCCGCTGTAACAGATTTTTCAACTTTTGGACTTTGAAGAACATCATTTATATTACCTATTATTGCCGCCGAACCTTCGTCAAATACCTTTACAACATCATTACCTATTGATTTAGCATTTGACGCAAGCCCGGATGCCGTGTCTTCTAATTTATTTACACTTTTATCTGGTTGATTTTCGTTTTTATTAATAGGTTGAAGACCAAATAATCTTAAGGTTTTATCTTTTAAAAAATTACCGGTATCTTTTGCAAAATCAGTTGCCTTATTTTCAATAATATCAATTACTCCTTCTTTTCCTTCTTTTTCTTCTTTTTCTTCTTTCTCGTCTTCCTTCTTTTCTGTCTCTTCCTTCTTTTCTGTCTCTTCCTTCTTTTCTGTCTCTTTTTTTTGTTCTGTCTCTTTTTTTTGTTCTGTCTCTGTCTTTTCTTCTGAGGCATCTTTGTTTTTATTTTCGCCACCAAAATATTTTTTCGTTTTTTTTACTAATCGTGTTCTTTTTAAATGCCTAGTCTTATTCATACTTATACTATAGTAAGAATTTTATATTTCCTTTTTAACACTAGATTAATTTATTTTTAACACTAGATTAATTTATTTTTAACACTACATTAAATTAAAAATATATTGTTAAATTATTTTATTCCTTTTTACTATTTTGTAATTTCTTAAAATCGGCAAACGTCATTGCGTATTTTTTATCAACCGTTTTTTTCTCTGTTTTTTTTAAAAAATTAAAATTTGACAATTTTCCTTGATATGTATAACGGTTTGCTTTGTCTTTTAACAACATTTTTTCATTTTCTTGTTCAGCTGTTAATTTATTATTTGGAATACTATTTTTAGGATGCGCAACCATTGCCTTTGTTGCACTAGAATCCTTATTATAACTTTTAAATTTCGCAAAAACACTTTTTTTTTGTTCTACTGTTTTGTTTTGAGCCTTTAGCTCTTCTATTTTTTGTCTTGTTTCTTCTTCCTTTTTCTCTTTTTCAACCCTTTCTAATTCCCATCTTTCTTCAGCTTTTTCTAATTCTTCTTCCATATCTATAAAAACTGGTCTACAAGCAAATGTTTTCACATATTTTCTTCCAACTGTCTCTAAATACCTATATGGTATAGTGTTATCACTATAATAAGAAAATGTATTTTTATCAATATTATAAATCATAAGAACATTGCCCAACGGTGTTTTTTCCATTACATAACAATTTTCGAGTTTTTCCAGTTTTTTATGAATTACAAACTTTGTAGCTAAATCTAGAGAATCTTTCATAATTTGTTCTTTACCTTCATCTGATTCAAGATATGCGTTTAATTTGTCATATTCTGCCTGCACATCTGCTTTTTCTTTTAATAATATATTAATTTGTTCTTCGATATCTTGTTCTTCGTTTTCTTGTTCTTCGTTTTCTTGTTCTTCGTTTTCTTGTTCTTCGTTTTCTTGTTCTTCGTTGATGTTAGAAATACAATAATCTTTTTCGCTATCAGACAAATAACAGGTGTCTTCGCCTTTTTCAAACTTTGTTAACTTTTCTTTAATTATATTTAACTTATTCACATATATTTCAAGCTTATTTTCTTTTAATATAGTTATAAATTCCATATACTTCTCTAACTTTAATGATTCTTCATCTGCATCGAAAGTAAATTCTTTATTTAATTTTTTTATTTCTTCCAAATATTTATTTTCATATTTTATATCTGTATTATGATTATCTGGTTTATAATTATGATTATCACTACCATTACATGTGGCATCATTTTCTATTTTATCAAACGTAAAATGCTCGGGTGTCAAAACTGAATTTATGTAACTTATAAAATTATCAGATAACTGATAAGCTCTCAATAAAACAAAAAAAAGATTATATTTTTGTTTGGAATTTGAAAACAAATATAATACTACTAGTGCCAAAATTACCTCTTTACTTATTAAAGGCATTAGTTATTTATTTATTTATTTTACTTTTAAGCAGTTTAATAACTAATTAATTTTTTATTTCTGTAAATAATTTTTTATTTCTGTAAATAATTCTTTAACTTCTGTAGATAAATCAGGGAGTTCTATAAGTTCATAATTTTTCTCTTCTGCGTCTGGATGTAATCTAACTAAAAACATGTTTTTAATTTTTTTATTGTATTTTTTCTCTAAAATAACTTTATAGGTATTTAACTGTAGGGCATAATGCCAAAAATTAGAGTCCGGCAAATGACATATGGCAACAGGTAACGCAAATTTATTGAAATTATTTATTCTTGTAATATTTTTACATCTTTTCCAGTCATAAATGGACAATGTGCCATCAGGATTTTCATAAATCATATCGATAGAACCGGAAATTTTAACATCATCGTCATAAATTAACCATTCCGTTCGGTATGGCTTCAACTCTGAATTATCTCTAACAAAGTTTATAAAATATTGCCACTCTAGTGGTTTAAACTCGTGTTTTTCTTTATTGTTGGACATATAAATCTCATACAGCTCCTTATTCGTGTAGTCAAATTGTAAACGATTTTCGTTTAGGAAGCATTCAATATCATAGTGCAAGTCTGTTCCTGCGCCGGCTACAGAGTCTTTATTTGTATTCCATTGTAATTTGATTTGTTCAGCGTTTATCCCCCAGTATTTATGACCCTCTTTCCAACCCTTACCTTTCATCATCGTACCAATAATTTTATCTGCGTCAAATTGTTCAAAATGTGTGTGATTCCATGTTGTGACAGAGGTGTATTTTACATCTGGTTCCGTCAAAATCGTATATTTATGACCTTGTTCAAAGAACATAATATTGGCATCTCTTTCATGCGAATTTTTAATTGATAAGACATCGTGTAAAATTGGTTTCATAATAAAATAATATAGTATGAATTATTTAATACTATATTTGTTTTAATCAATTTTATTTATTTGTTGTTTTAATTGAAACAACTCCTGATTTAACCCTTTAATTTCATTTTTAAACCCTTTAATTTCATTTATTAATACACCAATCAGTCCGGTATAATTTATAGTTTGGGTTTCTTTACCATCTTTCACACCAGTTACCAAACATGGATAAATTTCTTGTAATTCGTGGGCAATTAAACCAATATCTTGTTTACCAGTTTTAGTATTAATATATGTTACCGGATTCAAATTATCTACAACGAATGTTTCATCCAGTGACTTGACATCTTCTTTAATACGGTAGTCTGATGTTGCGGTAAAGAGTGCAGCCGTAACCTCTCCAGTGGCACTAATAGTTGTAATTGGATTAAAAAAATCTACACCCATATTTGTATCATCAACACTATAAAAATAAAATCCCCCGGAACCCTTCCCACGATTATTTATAAAGTCTGTTTCTCCCCAACTTACTAAAGCATCTTGCGCGTTCGCGCCATTCCACATAATTGTTGTAGTATTTACACCTACACTACTTGAATTACCATTAGTAGAAATAACCCCTGAAGCAGAAATATTTCCAGTGGCACCTATATTTCCAGCCGCACTAATATTTCCAGTGGCACTTATAGTTAGAGCACTAACAGTACCATTTGAAGCCGTAATATTTCCAGTGGAAGCCGTAAAACTGGAAGCCGAAACATCACCATTTGCGCTAATTCTTGTAATTGGATTTGAAAAATTAACCGTTCCAGTTTCACCGGGAACACTATAAAATTTAAATCCTCCAGTACCATATCCGTATTGATTTATAAAGTCTGTTTCTCCATCATTTATTCCATCATTTAGTCCACCATTCCACATAATTGTGGATGAATTTACCGGTACAATTTTAGGTGCACCATAAACAGCAGAAACACTTGAAGCCGTAACAGGTCCTCCAGTTACATTGACACTAGATATAGGAATCACTGATGTATAAAGATTACTGCCATTTGTGGCAATTTGGTATTGACCAGACGCAGACATTGCAATGGACGAAAAATTTGATGCAGGTGCTGTTTTCTGTGACCATGTATTCCCATAATCTATTGAATAAAAAATGAAGCCACTACAATACACCGCAGTTTGGTATTGACCTGAAGCAGATATAGCAATTGTATTTATG
>Ga0209443_1000178_pt1 | contig 41315 bp, 68 predicted proteins | sample LauGreBMM110DCMD_2_FD_187571 | JGI IMG/M metagenome (GOLD analysis project Ga0209443, IMG submission 187571) | Freshwater lake microbial communities from Lake Michigan, USA - Su13.BD.MM110.DCMD (SPAdes) (version 2) | ecosystem: Environmental > Aquatic > Freshwater > Lake | place: Lake Michigan... | reverse complement strand
AATAAGGTTTCCGTCTTTGTCAAATATCTTATAGTCAATATCAAGCGGGTCAAGTTTTTTATACGACCCCAAGAATATATTTACAAACAATTCAATAGCTTTTTTCTCTCTTATTAAGTCTTGTTCTGTCTCAAAAATCGTCATCTTCAATTGATTTTTTAATTAATCTTAAGTCCATTATAATTATATTGATGTCTCGCTCAACTAATTTAAAATCTCTGTCAACCAAGTTCTCATATATGTTTGCCATCAGCATATGGTTCTCTCTCATTCTTAATGAGATTCTGAACCCCCTATTGTGCTCTGCTTGTTTTTTGTTGGTATCAAATTGAATCTTCAATTGATTTTGTTCTTTCATAATTATGCATATTATTCTTGTTGATAAAGCCCGTTAAACATTTTAATAATTTTTTTCTCAATTAATTTTTCATCTCCATTCCTTGTTTGTCGTTCAACTATTTTCATAATTGATTCTATCCTTCTAAATGAATCAATCATATCTGAAACATTTTTACGCTCTAATATTAATGTCTCGTTTTCTTTTGTAAGTTTCTCAATTTTTACAATCAAATCTGTTTCTTTAAGTTTATCAGAAATAAAAGGTTTGTCTTTTAAAAAAATATTTTTACACGTAATATATTTTTCAGCAAGACTAACATCGTGTTTTATTAAATGGTCTATCTGACTGATGTAATAGAGTATTGTGGTGTGGTCTTTTTTTAATGACCTTCCAATTGCACTAAATGTATGTCCTCTATCACGTAATATTTTTGCATAAATTAAACGAGCGTCAACAATGTTTCTCGTTCTACTGTTCTTCATTATGTTAATACTAAAAACATTATCAATTATATTCTTAAGTGTTTCCGTTTCTTGCTCTTGGGTTTCCATTATATTTAATTTGATTTAGGTTTGTATATTTCTGTTTTTACTCCGTGTTTTTCCAATTCTTTTAATCTAAACTCCTGCAACTTACTGACTTTGCCATTTGGTCCTTTGACTTCAACAAATAAAACATCAGAGTTGGGAGGTATAGCTATTAGGTCAGGTATTCCATTCTTATTGGTATTTACCAACTTTATTACATAGTATCCCTGAGCCTCAAGTTCCTTTATCTTTTTAGTCTGTATCTGTTGCTCACGCATTTAATTTGGTTAATGATTAAACAATTTTGTATGTTCCATTAATTCCTTCTAAGATGGTAGTTTAAATACAGTGATTTATATGGATAGAAATATCCACCATAATACATTCATTAATAGCCAAAACGCCCATAATAGTAGTTTTTTCATAACTATTTTTTTGTTGATTTACCATTGTGACCATTCCTTGCCCTGTTTGATTTCATATTCTCCTTTACCACGCCCCCAATCTTGGTGTGGCTCATATCTAACCTATCTTGGTTCCCATAGGTGTCGGCATCTCTGTTTGCTTTATTGAGTGAAACTCTATAGTTCTTTCTTTTCTCAGTAGCTTGATACTTTGTATCGTATGCTAACTTTCTCTTTTTACTTTCATCTGACATTCCTAATTTGTCATAAGATGGGTGCTTGCCTGCTAACTTGTTTTTCATAATTTATTATTAAAAATTCTACGAATAATATATCCTCTTGCAAAAGATAATACAAAAAAAACAAAGGTAATTATTAAATTCTGATTAAACGTGACAGATATATTTAATATGGGGTAAATAATCATCTGTGCAATAATTGATATTAGCAACCCAACTACAACATTTGTAATTGATTCTAATGCTGAATGTTTTTTTGATTGCTTCATAAATAAAAATCTTTTTTAAAATGGTTAATAGTATAGTCTTTCTTTTTTGTTACAGCTTTGTAGATGTCTTTCTCAATACCACCTTTGCTGAATATCCAATACACATTGTTCTCAAGCCTATCCTTGGTAGTCATCCTGTCTTTACTCTGCCAATAACTTGTAGCACTGAAGTCTATGTTGTAGTAAACTAAGTAGTCAGCCTTATTCAAAGAGATGCCTTCTCTACCCGTTACAATTTGTAACGCTATGGACTTACTTGTGTCTTCAAAGACAGATAGTTCAGTGGTTAAGTCGTCTCCAAAAACTTCCTTCAACGCTTTCAACTCCTCCTTGAATTTATAGAAGATTCCAATTTTGCACCCTTCAAAATGTTTTTTTATAAACTCAGCCTTGCTTAAGTCAACTATCATCGAATTGCCGCTCTCAAACTTTATTGTCCCTGAGAAAAGTTGGTGCATCTTCATCATTAACTTTACAGGCGTGTCTCCTAAGATTGTTTCGCTCTTCCCTTCTACAACCAAATTTTTCTTAAGCATTGCAATTAACTTGTACGTTGACTCCTTTAACTCAACCTCAAGTATCTCCTCTGTAGTCTCTGCGTTGAATCCTGCCTCTTTCTGTGTGTAGTTGATGGTATATGGCTTCATAGATTCTACGATTGATTCTAAGCCATTAGAATAGTCATTCATCAATAACCCATTTATCTTCCTCTGCTTTACTTTTACAAACTTATCTGCAAACCGATAAAAGTTTGAGAACTCTTTGAACGGATTCCCTGCAATTGCATAAACCTGATGGTACATTTGAGAGTAAGACTCAGGTGTTGGTGTCCCTGAAAGAAAGATAACCATTGGCTTAATCTTTTTTATAAGGCTACCAACTAACTCTGCACGTTGGCTTGGCTTTGGGAACGCTCCCATTGAGTGAGCCTCATCGCAAATTATTATATCCCATATGCAGTCATCCATTACAATGTGAAGACTTTCATAATTGATTACGGTCATCTTGTATTCGGGATTCATCATTGCATAATCATTTTCTATAGAACTGATTGCTTTCTTTTTTGTGATAAACAAAACATTCTTAGGGTACATATGCTCAGCAATTCCAAGACTCGTAAGGGTCTTGCCTGTACGCACTTCCATTGCTAAGTATAGGAACCTATGCTCTCTAAGTATCCGAACTCCTTTCTGAATAATCTGCTCTTGATAATCTCTGTATGTGAATTTTCTTTCCATTTGATTTTCGTATAGTTTTTTATAGTATTCGCAGCTATTAAATAGTCTATCTAATACCTCAGGTTCTGTGTAATACTTTGGAACCATACTTATCTCAATAGCCTTACCTCTGCCTACTTTTGTTTCTTTTGTTTTTGTAACAATATCCTTAAGCAACTCGCATTGCTTCCACATAGATAAGTTGCTGTAAGAAAGTGTTCTTGTTAATATGTCCATCATCCCCTTAATCGTTTAATACATTTAGAACAATACATTGGAATGGTATAGGTGTCTATCTCAGGGTAGTCACACTCACAATCATTTAATTTAGGAGACCCATCATAGTTGTAGTTTTCTTGAATATATTCTTTCAACTCAGCACAATACTCAAACATTTCGTATTGCTGAAAGTATGATATTATAAACTCAATGTTTCTCGCTTCAATGTCTTCGTAAGGTAGATGTGCGAATACGCCTATTCCTGCATCAATGATTTCATCATACGTAGCTTTACCTGTAATTAGATTAAATGAATTAAGCATCCCTACGTGTATTGCTTGGTCTCTATTCATAATCTAATTGATTTTGATGTTCAGAATCTTGTTTCTTCTTTATAATTATCCAACGTCCTGCTTGGTCTCTTCCCTCCTCAGGCATTGTATTCTCCTTGTATATGGCATAAGATACTAACCATTTGTAGAATTTTGTTCTGCTTATACTCATTCTACCTCTCGGAGAGTAGTCAGGATATTCCTCAATGAAATTAAAATACAATTCATTTTTGTATAAGCGAACTCCTGTGTCAAGTGAATTAGTTCTGTCCTGACCTTCAACTAATCCACACCATTCAATAAACTCGTGGCAAGACTCTGCTGATAGCTGACGTATCTTAAGGTTAACAAACTTAGATTTAACTAATCCTGTGTTCAGATAATTCTTCAAACAAAAAATCATATAGTTATCAAACTCGCACCAATCATCATCATTCCAATCTCCAAACATTAACTTACCAAACTCATCAAGTGGTGTAAAGTTTTTATTATAGTATTGGTGTAATTCCAATTCCCACTTACGTCTTGCGAATGAATTACCTGCACCCTTGATAGCGTAGTTCGTAGTGATGGCTATCTTCGGAGACTTTGAGAAAGGTATCTTGATAGCATCCTTATTCTTCTTCTCAAGCGTTAGACCCTCAGTAACAACTGAGAACAAACGCTCGAAGTCAAAATGTTTCTTAACGTCATCAAAGCAAAGTATCTGAGTGTCTGCTGATACCAACTGATAGGCGAAAGACCTCTCGAACATAAACGACTTACCATCTATTACCACTAACTTCTTCATCTTGCTAAGGGCATTCATTAAAAGACCCTTACCTGTACCACCCTCAGGATTATCGCTGATAACCTCATCATTAAGTATTACTGCAGGGCAGAACGATAGGTTCTTATATCCGTGCATTAAGAAACCTAATGTACTCTCCATAGCTTTTACTCTATTCTCATCTGAGCCATTAATGTTAGATATGAATTTCTTAAAGTCGCATTTCTCTGTAACCGAACAGATATTAAAGTTCCTATTTATAACGTGGTCTTTCCAAACGTATCCTCCAAGGTCTAAATAATCTATTGGTACAATGTCATTCTTACTAATCTTAACTGCACAATTTAGGTAGTACAAGTATGCTGAGTACTTATTATCTTCGATAAAATAAATATCAATAGTAGATAGCATTGATAAAAATTCTTCCTTAAAGAATCTTGTGTTGTCAGCAAAGTAATTGTAAACACTAATGTCATCCAACTCTAAAAGATATGTAAGAATAAAGTCTTTGATTTCCTTCTCTGATGTATGGTCAATTAAGTTATTAGTAACCTTTACAAAAACATAATTCCTGCTACCTTCAGGACAGAATTTGTAAAAGCCATTATCCTCAAGAAACTGCTTAAATAAAATGTGTACTATTCTGATTACCCCTCTGTCATTCTTATCCCAAAATGTCTGCTTAGCATTATCCTCCTCAACTTTGCTTAGCACTGAGTCGATTGTATCTGAGTCCAAATTGCTGTCCAATAACTGCATCTTGATTTCTTTCCTTGAAACTCCTCGTCTTAATTTTCCTTTTATCTGATTGATACGCTCCTCGTCCTCGTAATACTTAGTGCCAAAGTTTACTATGTTCTTATACGCTGAATCAATTGTGATTGCAATTTCTTTTATTGAGAAGTCTGCTGTAGCATACTGATTTAAAACATAAGAAGCAAGGCTCTTGTTTACTCCGAAGTCATTGAACGCCATTGCGAGAATGTATGCGTTATGATTTCTCTGCCCCTCGGTCATTGGGTATTTGCTGTGCCACCATTTAACAAGGATGTCCACTATCTTATTCTCGTCTGTGATAGGGATTGTAGGCTTGTCTCTGTTCTTACTTACCTCAGTGTACTCTGCCTCCTCAATCGTATCCCAAATAGAAGAATTTTCGTTTATAAAGATTAGTGGGTCGTAAGACTCGTAGCATACTCTACTAATGTTCTTGCTTGTCTTATCAAAGTACGCTGAATTAAAATGCTTATCAAGGCTATTAAAATAATTCGTATGGTTCTCAGCGTCCTCAGGTATCTTAACCAACACCTTTAGTCCGTTGCCTGATGGCGAAATGAATATACTATAAACGTATTTGTTTTTTGATATGGTCTCCTTGTCTTGTAGAAGTTCTTTTTGTTTTTGGTATCCGTCAAAGTCCAAACATATAAGTCCTGAGTGTTGAGATAATGAATTGTCTGCTCTCTTTGTAAACTGACCGCTAAAGCATATTGCAGGTAATTGCTTTTTAAGTTCGTTTCTTTCTGATTTATTCTTCTCTAACCTTATCTTCTTAACCAACTCCTTAGTCGCTCCTTCCTTAATACGTTCGAGTATCTTATTGACAGGACGATAGAACGGAGTGTCCGTGTCTCGTATAGTTTGAAAGATTGTTACATTAGATGTCATAATGATGTCGTTTTATGTTAGATTTTATTTAATTAACTTATTGATAATCAGTATTAATGTCTTTTATGTCGATTTTAACTCTAAATTATAGTCAAGAAAATAATAAAGAACAGAATATATATATATAGAAATAGTAGAACTGATTATTTTTGGCATTTTCGTCATAGACGAAGGATAAAAATAGGGTAGCCTAAACTACCCTATTGTATTAGATTAAAAAGATAGGCTTAGAATGGTAAGCCCCCATCTTCGTCTTCGGTTTTAGCTACAGGCTCAGCTTTTTTTTTAGCAGGAGTCGGAGCGTCTTCCGGTTTATTCTTAGGCTCAAAGGTATCCAATTCAACATAATAATTGCCACTTCGTGCAGTTTTTATATTAAGGTTTACCCAACCCTTTTTTTCATTCTCCTTGATGAAACCGATTGCTTCATCAACTTTTAATGAAAGTCTTCCGACAACAAAGTCGGGTGCGTTTTCGCTTCTCTTGAAACTGAAACCGTCTGCAAAGATTTTTTCATCTTGTGCCATAGTAAATTGTTTTATTTTTTGCCTCAGTCTATTTTTACAAACTACCAACTTCTGAGGCTAAGTCAATAGGTTGGTTTTATTTTTAACAAGGGCTTTAACGCAATTAAGTAATAAAAAAGACAACATAAACTGCGTAAAGCCCGATGTTAAAACAACCGCAGTTGTGATTTAAAGTCATTAAAACGCTTTTCTTGTTTATCATAATATTCTTGGTCTATCTCAAATCCTACAAAGTTGAACCCGCCTTTATACGCTGCAATCCTACTGCTTCCACTTCCTAAATGGGTATCTAAAATATTCATTCCACTTTTAGCGTAGTTTTTCAAAAGCCAATCGTACAAATAAACAGGTTTTTGGGTTGGATGTATTTTACCACCATCTGCTTTTCTTGTTGCCATTACTTTATGTATAGAGTGTTTGCATATTTTAGCAGGTTTTTTTACGTTAGTCCAAGCATATTCAGCAGTTGCAAAATTGTCAACGGTTTGCTCTTTATCCCATACTATAAAATATTCAGTTGTTGGTAATATAAAGTTGTTTGCACCCCAAATAATTTGATTTTTTGATACTCTAAAAAGTTCTTCAAAATATTCAGGAGTTGGCTTAATATCCCATTCTAACCCATTTTTTGCTTTGTCTGTATTATCAAATCTTAATGAGCCTTTTTTAAACCTTTCAATCCCATAAGGAGGGTCAACTATTGCCAAATCAAAATGGTTATCTGCATAGCGTTTTAATGCCGTTACACAATCTTCTAAATAAACCTCCGACAAAAGCACTGATGGTAACAAGTGCTTTGCTAAAGCGGGGGTTTCCGTTTTCAAAGGAACATTATCGTTAAATATATCTTTCATATTTTTTGTTTTAAGTTAACAAAGTTTAAATCCTGACTTAATTCACACCCTAAACAAAACCAAGACGTTTGAAACCAAGCCCCACTTTTTTTCTCGGGTTTAAAATTAAAGCGTTTATTTGGTATCAGCACTTGAATACCATTCTTATTAAACATTTTACCTCTTTCAATTCCTTCAAGCGAAGTCAAAGGAAGTAAAAACATAAAAGGTTTTTTTAATTCATATGCTCGTTTCAAAAATTTATCTTTCTTTGAGTAAGGTGGGTTTGTAATTATCATATCGTATTGTTCAGGTTCGTAATAAAAAAAATCTTTGCCATCTTCAATATGTGAAGTAATTACATTGTACCCTGCTTTTCTCAAAATAGATACAATTTTACTTTCATTAATTGCGGTACACTCCCAAATAGTTTTTACATCCTTTGGGATATGTTTAATAATCATTTCAACCGCCTCATCAGGTGTGTATAATTCATCAAACGCACCTCTTTTGCTAAAATCTTTTTTTTGTTGTAATAAACTCATATTTTTTGTTTTAAAATAGCATCTCGTCTATGTAATAATTATCAATGTCATCTGTTGGTGTTTCTCCAAAGTATTTTTTAAATATCTCCATAGCACGAACAACCTTAGCTTCTCCTACCTTTACAAACTCCTCAGTAGGTCTGAAGATTCCAAGTTGCCCTGTGCCCTTGTCAATTACGTAAAAAACTAAAGGTATCCCAAAAAGCATTTGGTAGATGTAAGCCTGACTATCATAATTGTAACTCTTAGCCGACCACTTGAACTTCTGAATGTCAGATGTAGTCTTAAGGTCAATGATAAATTTCTCCCCAACGATGTCAGCCTTCCCTTTCCATTGCATACCAAATAACTCTGTTACAGCAGGAACCTCATACCGATTGCCCTCTGCATAGATGTCGTCATAGAATTGTATGTTAGCTGTCATAATCTTTACAAGCCTCTCAATCTCTTCTTTCTCCTTAGTAAGCATTACAAAAGGTAAATTATGAGTCTCACAATAAGACTTATACTCCTTTGTTGTCCGAGTGCTCACGTCAACTGATGGGACGAACTGAGCCTTGTCTTTCTCAATTAACAACTGATGGAAATATCTACCCTCTGCAAAACTCTTATTGTCTTCTCGAGGCTTTCTAAAGTCCTTAGGATTGCTTAATAAAATACCTATATCTGAATTTGATAAATAATCTTTACCAATACCATTATAATACTCTTTGTCGCTTTTAAGTAACTCAATTATGTCTGCCATATTATTCTTCTGTTTTAATAATGTTAGCTAATTCTTTTTTAAGTGCAGGGCTGATGGTGTACTTACGATTAAGTTGTAGCCCAATTTTCTCAAGCCCCAAAGATTTGTTAGCTTGAATATACTTCACAACATTATTCCAATTCTCAGAATCTTTCTTTAAAGTGATTTTGTCAGACTCTTCTTTTTGCTCAGGCTTAACAGGTGCTTTAGGCATAACAACCTCAGATTTCTCTGCCTCAGGTAAGTCCTCTCCTGCATAGATGTATATTCCTAAGCCGAACATAGCCAAGTTCTTTACCAAGCAACGCATTATGGTCTTGTTGATGTCGAACGTAGTCGCTGCCTCAACACTCTTGTCTCCATAGCGTGTAGTATAGGTGTAAGACTTCTTAAGCATACTCTTATTTGCTCCGTCCATTACAGGCAACCACATTTCCAACGTCTCTCCTTCAATGGTCACTGATGTGTGACACATAAACCCAAGGGATTCATCGTAGTCTGTATCTCCGATTTTGTACGTAGCGTCAGGGCACGCTCTTTTTGTTTCACTCCAAGCCCAAGCCCAAGATAAGTAACTTAGGTCTTTTTTCTTTTCAACGTGGTCGTTCACATTGATGGCGGATAGCCTCTCAAAAACTCTTTTCTTTGATTCCATTTGATTTGATTTATGATGTTAATGATTAAATGAATACTGCTTTCTCGAACTCTTTTACGATTGATACGTAGTCGGCATCTATTTTTAGCCGTTCCTCGATTACTCCTATTCCGTGGATTACTGACGAGTGCTGAATGTTATAACCTGAATCGGTCATATACTTCTGAATATAATTGATTCGCATTGGTCTCTTTGAGCATAGGTAATATAACAAGTGCCTTGCATCTACCAACTCTCTCTTTTTTGATTTTGAAAATAGGTCGTCTTTATTTATACTAAATAAGTCCACCACCCTTTCTACATACTGATTAAACACGTCCTGTTTCATTTGATTTGATTTTAGTAAAGAACAAAGATAGTTAATTAGTTTAAACTTTGTTCAATTTGTTAGTAATTATTTTTGTTTCTTATCCCCAAAATAAGTCTAAGTTCTTATCCCATAGATTTTTCTCAATGGCATCAAGCGTTTTACCTGATACTTTTGAATCAAGAAAGAACTCTCCTGATTTTAATAATTGGATATAGATTCCTCCAAAGTACATTACGATGTCTGTGCAGTCTACGTGAAGATTCTCGTCAGGATTGTGAGCCTCGAATGATTTCCTGTCAACGAACCTGCCTGAGTCTTGCCACTCGTCATAAGTAATAGTACCTTTGTCGTTTACTTTAGATAGCTTAACCAAAAGGTAAGCGTCTTTGTATGTCTTTAAACTCTCTTTTTTTAAGTGCTGTTTGATTAGTCCCATTTGATTTGATTTTGTTAATTGTTAATTTGATTAAATTTCGTACAAATATAGTGCATTAGATTGACACCTCCAAATTTATTTACAAAAAGATAGGTCATCGTATCTAACGTAAATGAATCCGTTGTGCTGTAGCTTATCTGCCAACTCCCAACTTTCTTTTGTAACAAAGTCAAGTTTCTTATTTTCGTGTTCATCTCCAACCTCAATACATATTGAGTGCTGTTCACTTACAGGAAAAGATGTGTCAAGTGCATACCTGAGTTCAGCCTCATCTAAAATTGGCATTCTAAATGTCTTCTCTTCTTTCTTCCAAACGTGAAACAATTCAAACGCTTGTGAACTGAAAATTTTCTCTGCTCTGTCAGTTACGTCCAACCATACAAAGCCTTCTTGTGATTTTATTAGCATAATTATGTTTTTAATTTAGTTAACGAATATAACAATTTATCCGAAGATTACCTCCCCAAAAGCCATATACTGCAACCATACATCGCTACTTGAAGCATCTCCGCTCCCATCTATTTCATTATCAAAAGCCCACTTACTTTCTGTAGAAAGTTTATGTAGTCTCTCAGGCATTGTCTTCATACTGATTACGCCCAACTCCTCGTCCTCGTCCTCCGCATCGTTGATTCCAACCTCAACTCCGTGGTCTATTATTGCCTTTGATATTGCTATGCTCAGGTAAGGCTCAACGCTCTTAGGCACTGCCTTCCTTATTGCATTCACTGATTTTTCAGGTAAAAAATACCAATAATTACTGCCACCCTCAAGGGCTGTAACAAAAACGTCTTCGATAACTTGACGTGGGATTTCTGTGTTTATAACTATCATAATTTATATATTTGTTTCGGTTAATGATTCGGTTAATGATTTTGATTCTCCAACAATTCCGATAGCCAACCATATCTGCTCCATTGTAGCATCATTGGTCAACGCATCGTCAAGCACGTCCTGAGCCTCCTCATCTGTGCATCGAAACATTCCTTTCACGTCATCAACGTGCCATAGGTTTCGAATAAAATACCCTTGCTCTTCAAGGATTTTTTTTGCTTCTTCTATTTTATTTTTCATTTTCTTATGTTTTTAATTAAAAAAAATATGTTAACTGCTATGAACACTACCAAAAATAAAGGTACTGCTATTAGAAAAAAATAAAGTATATCGAGTGTCTTTAAAGACACTGATTTTATTTTCTGATTCATATCGATTATTTATTTAGAGTCAACAGATACCATTACAACTACAGAATCATCCAATTTAGAAAGTCCCATCTCGAACTCTTCAGCCATCTCCTCGAAGTCATAAACTTTCTTATTGTTGTCGTCCTCGTAGTAACAGATAGGCACATTGATACTATTACCCTCTATACTCTCTGATACGTACACGTTTAAAGGTATCAAGTCGAACTCCTCCTCCGTTTCTTTCAAAAAGTCATCATCAGTAATATAATCCATTCTTCTACTCTCGTTATGTTCATCCAACCATTCTAAAAAGTGATTACGATTCTCAACTATAACCTCTAATTTTTGTTTGTCCCCGTTCCCGTAAGTGTCGTTGTATTTTACAACATAAAGTGTCTTTGTCATTTTGATTTGATTTAGATTGTTAATAATTATATAGTTATTGTTTCAAATTCATTATAATGCTCAATAGTGTGATTAGGAAAACGATTTTTTAATGCACTTACTAAGGAGTCATTATCGTAATAGTCATCGCTCTCTCCGTCACGCTCCGCCATTACAATTGGATTGATTACCTCTACAACGTCTTCAACTTTTAAAGTTGTTAAAATAAAAAAGTCTTCTTCGCTGTAGGCTGTCGTGTTGATTTTAAATACGTTCATTTTTTTTTGATTTAGATTGTTAAAATTATTGTTTATAAAATACTGCATATTTGCTACACATATTACCACCGCATACCTCTGCAATTATAAAATTCTCACTGCTGTAGTGTTCAAAAGGTTTGTCCATTAAACAATATAAACGTGCCGCCTCAGGTACGTCATCCGATACGTTGAACGGATGATGTAATTCGTTGTTGATAAACTTATTACCCTTATCAATTTGGTATTGGTAGTTTGTATTCCAAGGCTTTACGCCTGAATTAAAATAAAATGTTCTCATTGTAATTTTTATTTAATTATGATTAATGAATTGTTGAAGTCCTCAGGACGTACCACTACAAAGTGATTTGGTCTGTATGTCCCTGCTGTATCTGATTCCATCCTTCTTGATGGTATTCCTGAACCCTGTAGCTTTAACTCAATTGCGTCCAAGTCGGTTTGTGCATTAGTGTGATAAATAGCATACACAGGCTTGCTATATCCTGCACTCATCCATTCGCTTGTGATGTCGAATATAACCTCAGGCTCTGTCTCCTCTACAACCTCTGCAGCCTCTGTAGAACCCCAATAGTTGCTGAACGTACCCACGTTTACCCATCCACCATCCCAAGCATTCCCATTCAAGTACAAAGTTCCACGATGACTATGAATACGAACTCCTGTCAACCCATTTAACCTTTCTTTCGTTGTCCTACTATCCCATCCCGCATTACTTATCCAAAGCCCATCATTACGCCATTCGGCTATTTTGTTATTGTGTAACCATATACTCATACCATCTGTACGAGTGTTGTTAACTTTTAGTGCCACTCGTCTCTCGAACGCTAACACAATTTTCTCTGTAATTTGTCTCATTTTTTTAAATTTAATTTGATTTAAAAATAGTCTCTTAATTATTTACAAGTCCATACCGCAACCTCACTCTCAGTGAACCAAGCACCACAACCACAGCAGTGGTAATTTGCGAACGCATCGTGCTCAAGGTCGTGGTAGCAGTCAATACATATAGGCTTCTCGTCAATGATGTCGAACTCTTTTGCACTAATCGTTTCACGTGGATAAAAGTCGCCCTCGTCATTGCTAAAGAAGTCCTCAAAATACGTTGTACGTTGCATAGGCTTCTGCTCCTGATTCGGCTTATACGTAGGCTTCTCAGTAGGCTTCTCGTATTCCCACCAAATTTTATTCGGCTTATACACTTGCGTGTATTTTTTATGCAACACACTATCATCTTTTACTTTCTCCCTGATGTTGAAGTAAACCCAACAAGTAACATTTTTACCTTTTACACTTATCGGTATCTGTCTACGTTGGTACCAATTCGGATGTCCCTCAAGATTGTCCAACTCTCTCAACTTTGAGTCACTCACAGCGAACACGTCCACCTCCACATTGTACCCTCTGTCCACCTCGTCAACAAGGTAGGGCAGTCCGTTGATTAATAAAGGATACTTATTTAATGTTTTTCCGTTTCCCAAGTGCTTAGCATTATTTAAGTAAGCCCAATAATTGTGGTATCCTTTCTTAAGTGTGCCATACACAGCAACCAAGTTGTCCTCAAGGACGTTGTCTTTACTATACCATATTCCATCCCTGATTGTCCACAGATGTTTGTTATACATTTGAAAAGTCCTGTTACGTGTGTTGATGGTAACGAAACGGCAGTCATACTTTGATAACTCTTTTTTCCACGTGTGACGTGCAACCTTGCCGATGTTTTGAGCCAAAACTTTTGAGTCACAAGTCTCGTTGTTGCCAAGCCCCTTGATTGTGCCATTCATCATAAGCCACTCATTCTCATTCTCTCCGCACTTAAATGGATGTGTATTGCTTTTACAGATTACCCCGATGGTCGCATATCTAAAGTGAGCAATAAATGGTCTCTCTGTCTCCAACTTTTTAAACTCTGCTGATTTGTGATACGTAACCTCGAACGTATCGAGCCATATTATACCAAGCCCATCGGGATTGATACGTGCTGAATTTTTTGCAACGTCTTTAGGCAGTTGCATACCTTTTTGTTTGATAATGATTACACACATAGTGATTTGATTTGATTTGTGAGCAGTGTCTTTAAAGACACAGAACTCTGTTAATGAACTGATAATGAACAAAGGTAGAACGATATTTCGACACTACCAAATTTATTTTTATTTTTTGTTTACTTTTATCTTCCTCCTGTCTATGTTTGGTATATCAAAAGCCATCCTCCAATATATTTTATCAAAGGCGTGCCACTTCGTGCAGGCTGATACATAGCAGTAAAATTCACTCCCATACTTTATCTCGAATATATATTCTGCTTCCATCTTGTTTAAAAATTAAAAATTGATTCATAAATTTTATCGCCTAACAAGGCAACGATTAAAATGATTGCGATTGTGATTAGGTCTTTTGTTGATTGTTTCATAATTGATTTTTTAAGTTATTAAATAGTTCAACCTCGATACCAATTTCAAGTCCGCACTCTTGTGCATCATTGATTTGTGCATACGACTCAATAAGGCTCTCGCTACCATCGTTATGCAGTACATAAAGGTCAAAATTGCCTGATTGATAAATTTCTTTTGCTTTGTTGGTTACTAATAACCATACGAAGCCATTTACGATTTTTGTGCTCATTTTGATTTGATTTAAAAGATTAAGAATTGATACGTCTTACCATTTTGCCCCAACTTTCATTGCCTTTGCAACCATACCCACTTGTTCTGCAAGAAGATAAAATTGTTGCTAAAATAATTACCACGAAAATTGCTGTTTTTGTCTGTTTCATTTTTGTTGTTTTAATTGGTTAGTGGTGCTCGTAGACTCGAACCACGATGTTTGCCTATGCACCTGTTTGCTTGCCCTCCTCTTACACTATCATACCCTGAGGGACTGAGCCCCTCCTTATTGGAGGAACTCAGTTATATCTTGATGCAACGTCCCATCTAATATGAATTTTCTAAAGTGCTTGCTTAGTCTTATTACCTCCTCACACTTATCAACGTCTCCATTATACATACTTAATACTATAGGCTTGACAATTTTCATAAGTGACTCGTGACTCCCATTAGGTTTGTTTATGCTAAAGTTAATAACCTCGTAAAACAATTCATATCTCCTCATCATTTGTTTTACGCTCTCGAATCTTGATGGCACCCTAAATTCTAAGCAGTCACGTTTTACTAAAGCAGTTTGATATTTGCAGTGTATCTCATTGCTCCTGTATTCATAACAACCTGTCCACGAATCAATTTCGCTCTCGTCTATACCCTGCAGTCTTCTATTTGAACCGCAATACTTTGTATTTAAGCGTTTTCTAAATAGGCTTAGAATTATACCTGTATTTAATCTCATTGCCTCTCTAATTTCATCCCCTGTCATCCCCTCAACACCAATTGTTATATGTCCTCCACAACGCTTATCCGATGGGCTGAATCTGTCATCTATAATTTTCTCCGCCTTGTGCATCATATCAAAAACTTTTGTCCTCCATTTTCCTGCCGGTAATAAGGGTAAAATATGCGTTACCGCCTCATAACCACAACTCCCATCTCTCTCTAATTTGCAAAATAATTCGTATTCTTTTACCGCTCCTCTACTTAGTTGGTTTTTTTCCACCTCCATCCCTATAGTGAATTTTGATTCATATTCGGAGCCGTCAAATTTTATAACTTTACGTTGCTCATTTTTTTTAAGCCCAAAAATATCAACTTTATGCTTTGTTTTATTTAAAGATAGAGGAGCTAAGGTTCTAATTAAACGATAGTCGTGGTAATTTTGAACTATCCCTCTCTCTCTCGTCCCTGTAGTTGTGTAAGTTATTCCTGTAGTATTCATATTATTTTTTTTAGTGGTTTAAAAATGTGTCTTTAAAGACAGATTATTATTGTATTTGTGACATTAAGAATAAAATTGCTTTTTCAATTTCTGTTATGCTATTAGTGGTTTTTACCACTCCTGCAGCATCTATTCTCACTGATACGTTGCCTGCATCTGTTTTATAAGTTAGCGTGAAAATTGTTTCCGTCCTTACCTCTACTTGTGCCTCTGTAGTCTCTTCTCCTTCTCCCCATCCTTCTTCTCCACTTGCTTCGCTCTCTGTCTCCACCTGCTTTGCAAATTTTAATAAGCCCTCTAAAGTTCTGTTAGGCTCTTGTCCTGCTTGCTCTACCTCTTCACACTTAGTTTTAAAAGTATTAATTACCTCTTCTTGTAGTGCTCCTGCTTTACGCACCTTACAAAAGTAGCTGTTCTTCCATCCGAAAACTTTTTGAGCGAACTCCTCCATCGTCCACGTTATGCCCTCCTCACTACATTTTGCTTTGCCCTCCTCACTACTAAACCACGTTGCAGCACTCAATACTATTTTAGATAATTGTAACGTGCTGTCAAATTTTTTCTTTTGTCCATTGCTTAGCGTACGTTGTAGGCTTCTAACCTCTGTTAGCTGTAGGGCTGTTTTAATTTCAGCCCTGTTTAAAAAAGCAGTTTCGATACTTAGTAAATTTGTCATTTTGTTTGTTTTTTAAATGTTTAAAAAAAGTTTAATATGTATTACTCGTTGTTTCCTCGTTCAATTATTACACAATATAGGCTTATTACTTTTACATTTCCAAATTAATCTTTTCCACAATTCAATATCAATTATGTTAATAACTCCTCAAACGTAGCAACGGCAAGGCTCTCAGGCTCACAATTCCCCTAAAATTATTTTTTAAAAAAGCATACAGGGGGAGGTTAACCCCTCCCTTAAAGTGTCTTTGAAGACAAAATGAATAACTTTTTTTCGTTTCGTTTATTCGTTGTCGTTAGTTCGTTTATTGCTGCAAGTAATATGCAGGTGGTAGGCGTACACAACAACAAAAGATGGAGGAGGAGCCAACGCCAAACGGCAAAGGTCGGGGGCTATGCTTACCAATGTGCCGTAGGCGGTGGCGGTGGTAGGCGGTAGCACCATTTCCCAAAAAATCCTACGGAAGCCGACCAATTTAGCACCCCCCCCTATCTTTTTTTATCGGGTTTCTGTAGGCGGTCCGACAACGTGCTATGGGGTATAACCCCAATACTACGGGTATCTCGATATAAAAAAAACATTATCTTTGTTGCGTACAATTTAAAACACATAATTATGTTACGTAAGAAAGCAGATTTATCAAACAGCATTTATCAGCAGGAGGGTTCGGGTTACGGGTTAACTCAGAAGGATGGTATGTTAATTAATAATCGTCCTGATGGGATAACAGGTATTCAGCAACTTGCTCAATTAAAGAAATCGGTTAGGCGTGCTGAAAAGATTTCCACTTATTCTGAGGCAATAATGCTTGGCAACCGTATGGAAGATATGGGAGAGTCTTGTGATTAGTCCTTAACACAGGTACTTTAATTAAGGGATTCTTTTTAGTTTCCCTTCTTTTTTGTCTTTTTTTTCAATATCGACATTATTTATGTTAGTTTTTATGTCGATTTTAGATAGATAACTAATTAATAATCAATAGTAATGTCGAAAATGTCGATTTAGAAGTCAAAAGTTTATGGGAAAAATATTATATAAAGGAGGAGAGAGAGAGAGAGAGTAGGGAAATTTTATTTTCGACATATCGACATTTTATTAGTAACTAAGTTTTTTTGTACTATCTTTGCACCGAACAATAAAATCTAATTAAATGGACTTCAAAACAGACACAAGTTACCTTCCTAAGGACCTACAATTTGGTCAAACAGGCAGAAAGAAATTAATTGATGGTGTATTAAAAATGTCACGTGCGGTAAAGAGTACTTTGGGACCATCGGGGAATACGGTATTGATTGAGTCTCCTCATCACACTCACGGTATAACTGTTACTAAGGATGGTGTTACTGTTGCAAAGTCGGTAGACTTAATAGACCCTGTAGAGAACCTTGCGGTTAAGATGATGAAGGAAGCTGCGGATAGGACAGCTACTGCTGCGGGGGATGGGACTACTACAGCTATTGTTTTAACGGAGGCTTTGGTACTTTCAGCACAAGAGCATATTAAGGACAGCCATAATCGTACGGAGGTGTTGAGACATATGGTGGACATATCGGGAAAGGTGGTGGACAAGTTGCGTAAGAAATCAAAGAAGGTTACGAGTACGATGTTGGTTGATGTAGCGAGTCTATCGGCAAATAACGATAGGGAGACGGGACGTATTATTGCTGAGGTTTATAAGGACGTGGGGAAGAATGGTATTGTTACTGTTGAGAAGAGTCAGAACGCTGAGACGTATGCCGAGACAACAATGGGGTTGAAGTTTGACAGGGGTTATATGAGCCCGATGTTTATCAACGATGCGAAGAAGGACGAGTGTGTCTTTGAGGACACTATGGTATTGGTTGCTGATATGGAGATTGCAAATGTTTTGCAGTTAGAGAATGTGTTGAAACCAATCATTAGTGAAGGCAAGAAGTTGTTAATCATCTCTCCGTGTAATACGAATGTTATTAATACTTTGGCAGCGAATGTTGTAAAAGGAAATTTAAAAATATGCATTGTGGCTCCGCCAAACTTTGGGTACAAGCAGCACGAGATTATGCAAGATATTGCTATCAGTGTTGGGGCGACATATTTTAGTGAGAAGACAGGGGACGATTTGAGTCATATCAATTATGGCGACCTTGGTCACGCATCAAAAGTAATTGTGAGCAAAGACAAGACTGTTATCATAAAGTCTGACTTGAAGTTAGACCAAACGGCAGTAGACGATAGAGTAAAACAATTGTGGGACGCTCACGCTCAATCAAAGAGAAAGAACGACAAAGACTTTTTGTTGGAGCGTATTGCATCATTGACAGGAGGTATAGGTGTAATATTTGTTGGAGGGAATACTGACTTGGAGCAGAAGGAGTTGTTTGATAGAGTAGATGATGCGGTGTGTGCAGTAAGGTCAGCATTAGAGGAGGGTATACTTCCGGGAGCAGGCAAGGCGTTAGCTGAGATTAGTGCAGAACTATTTCCTGACGTATCAGATAGTGGGGAACTTTATGCTGCAACTCAAATCATAAAGGATGCACTTGTCGTACCAATGATACAGATACTGTTAAATGCGGGCTTAAATGTCTCAGACATATACAGTGGTCAAATTGAGAATGGATATGGGTACAATGTAAAGACAGCAGAGAAGGGAGACTTAATAAAGATGGGCGTTATTGACCCATTAAAAGTTACAAGATGTGCATTACAAAATGCTGTCAGTGTAGCTGTAACAATTTTAAGCACTAATGCAATCATTACAATAGTACGTAGTTATGAGCAACAATAAAGAAAGTTTAGATGTCTCGTTTAATGACGAGCAGTTCTTGATAGACAAGATAGCTTTTGAGTTAATTAGGGATGGGTTTAATGCTGACAATACAGTTATCATAACAGTCTCTACAGACTATTCATCTGTAATAGGTCAGGCTCTAAGGCATTTACTTAGTTCAAATGGAGAGATTTGTGATGGGTTTGGAGTAGATGTACCTTATCCTGATGAGCATTGGGATGAGAAATATATAAGTGAACTGAATAGTGTTATGGCTATTTATGGGTATAAGTTATGGAACAAAAAGAAGGTGCTGTTAGTTGAGGCAGGGGTTATAAAAGGTGGCAACTATACTTTTTTAGATAAGTATTTAAGGGACAGAGATATTGTTGACATTTATACTGTAGCAATGTTTGAGAATACAGGGTCTCTTTATAACTCAGATTATGTAGGGGAGTATTATGACAATAACATTCAGGACCTTACTTTTTGGTGGGAAACCTATAATAATCATTGGAAATAAAAAATAAAGTCGTATATCTACATAAAAAGAAAACGGACAATTCTGTCTTCTATGTAGGTATGGGGGATTTAAAAAGAGCGTATTGTAAACATAGACCTAAGTGGTGGAGGGGTGTAGTGAAAAAATATGGGTGTGTAGTTGAAATATATAAAGATGGGTTGACCAAAGAGCAAGCATTTGAATTAGAGATAAAACTAATTGCTAAGTACGGAAGAATAGATTTAAAGAATGGTCAGCTTATTAATCAAACAAGAGGAGGAATCTCGACAGAGATGTTAAATAATGAGATTGTAAAGAAAAAAATTAAGGCTTTAAAATCTGTTATAAAAACAAAAGAGTGGAGAAATAAAATATCTTTAGCACTTAAAGGGAAGGTTAAATCAAAAGAGCATATAAAAAATATGCTTAGACCTATTTCTTGTTATGACTATTTTACTTCTAAATTTATTGCTAATTTTTCTTCAGGAAAGGAGTCGGCAAAAAAAATAGGATGTTTAGAATCGTCAATATCAAATCACTTAAAAGGAAGGTCTAAGAGTGTAAATAGTAAAATATTAAATAAAAAAGTAAAATTCAAATACAAATGGCATTAAAACCAATAGGAAAATACATTGCGATTAAAAACATTGATGAGGAGATAAAAACTCAATCAGGGTTAATACTGTCAGGAGAGGATACCAATCAGCTACGATATAAGAAAGGATTGGTTATTGCTTCAGGAACAGACGTTACTGCAATTCATAAGGATGATGTGGTTTACTATGACAAAGGTCATAGCTATACTATGCTTATCAAAGATGAGCAGGTTACTATTATTCGGGAGTCTGATGTCGTGATTGTCGAATAGTGGTATTCATTTCTATAATCATATTGCGATAAACCTTATCAGCATATGAGACATTTTTTTTGAACATAGGGTTATGTGATGAACTGACGGGGATTTCTTCCCCATTTAGTTTTTTATATATTTCAGTAACCATACGTGTTCCTTTATACGAGATGTCGTATAATGCTTTACGTGCTCCCATACGCTTACGGAACACTTGAATCCAACCATCACGAAGTAATCGGTCAAATCGGTGTTCGTCCCAAGAAAGGAGTTCGTCAAACTCAATAAACTTATCTTTGCTGAAGTATGATTCGGAGTAAAGAAATAAAAGCATATCGAGGTCAGCTTGATTGAGACCATATTTTATTTTATAGAAATATCTTATTACCCTCCAAAACTTGAGGTAATCATTTACTTTTAATTTCATTTGATTTAATTTATTATCTTTGTTACAAAGTTATTATTAATTTATATTAAAAAAGACAAAAATGCAAAAACAAACAGGACGTGATTATCCATTATCGCCAACGCCCGACCCACCAAGTGATTCTCTTATGAGCAGAAAAGATTACAGGAAGGAAATGAGAGATGCAAAAAGAAAACATAATATTGAAGCTGCCCAAGCAGGAACATTAGGGGATGAAAGACGTAAAAAAGTAAAAGATATTACTAATGTTGTAGGGGATTTAGTTGGAAGTGCTACAGGAGTAAAAGATTTATTAGGCGGTATAAAAGGTTTGATAGGCAGAAAAAAGAAGGATGATTATTAAATAATTTAATTATATAAAATGCCAAAAGAAAAAATAGAGGAAAACCCAAAAACACTTGCACAGGAAATATCTGATATAAATAATGCAAAGTTTACTTCAGATAGAAAAGCTGCTATAGCAAATAGGGAGAGTAAGTTAAAGCAACAAATTGCTGCTTCAAAAGCTAAAAGAGGTCCAAGTATGGCAAGTAGAATTTCAGGATTACAAGGATTACAAGGATTAGGAAAAAACAAGATTCAATAGGTTATTAATAAAAAAACTTTATAGTATGCCCGACTACGATAAAATAGCAGCAAAAAATAAGGATATTGATAATATAAAAAACAGTGTGTCTGTAAAATCATTAACTGAACAAAGAACGTATCAAAAAGGAGTTAATGATGTTAGACAAAAATTTAAAGATTACTCTGAAAACTTAAATAGTAATGGAGATAAAGCAAAAAATCTTTCTATTCAGAAACCAAATTCAAAAGTAAAAGATTACTTTTACTCTGAAAAAGAAGGGAATAAATTACTTCAAGTTCATAAGAAAAGTGAGAATCAAGATAGGTATAAAATTATTGAAGGGAATAAAGCTGAAAGAAAAATGAATAGAGTAATAAAAAGAAATTAACTAAACATCTTTAAAAAATTTTATTTATATTTTAGTATTATGAACAAAATAAAACAATTTTTTAAAGATATTTGGTTAGGTATTAAAATTGCCGAACAAAATAGAGATAAATCCCAATGGGGCAAATTTTAAAAAAATTTCAATAAACATTAAAAATAAAAAACAATGGCAAAAGCTAAATCAACCCCAAGTTTACCCGCTTCTTCAAGAATGAAGATGCCGGCTGCAGCTAACAAGCCTGCAATTAAAGGAGCATTAAAAGGTGCCGTTAAAGGTGCTGTTAAAGGTGCTGTTAAATCATTTATCAAAAAAAAATAAATTAAAATGGCAAAAATTACAGCTACTCCGAACTTACCTGCTTCTTCAAGAATGCAGATGCCTACTACGGGTGGCAATTTAAGTAAAGAAATCTCTAAGTATGGTGGTATGAAAAATGGTAAAGCTACTGCTTCAATTAAGCAAGGTGGCGTTGCATCTAAAATCACAAATACTGCAAAGGGTAAAACAGGTATGAAGGGTTCAAATCCTTATTGTTAATTAATAAAAAATAAAAAAATGGCTACTAAAAAAACAACAGAAGAGACTACTACTACATCAGGATTAGTTGAAGAAACAACTCCTGAGGTTAGTCCTGTAGGAGTAAATGTTACTCAAATATTGAACGAGCCTGCTCCTGAAAAAATTGACCCGGGTCACTCAAGTAGAGATTTTACTACACCTATTAATTAAGTGTAATGGCTGACAAGTCAAAAATGAAATGCAATCGTCCTGTCTCTTCTGATAAAGCAGGGAAGAAGATGATGGTAAAAGCCTGTTCCAATGGGGAGGAGAAACTCCTCCACTTTGGGGCAAAGGGTTACGGCAATAATTATTCTGCTGCGGCACGTAAATCTTTTCGTGCAAGGCACGGATGCGATAGTGCAACAGATAAATTAACTCCACGTCATTGGGCTTGTAGTTATTTATGGAAGGGACCGGGAGGTTCAACAACATCAAATCCTAAAAATCGTAAAGGTAAATACTAAAGTTATGGCAAAGTCAAATTCTTTAAAAGTAAAAACAACAACAAAGGACCCTGAAAATCCTGTTGCTATTAGTGATGAATTAAAAACCAATTGGAATAAGTATTTGGATTGGTTAGATAAAAAAGGTATGAAGGGGAAGCCTGAATTGGATAAAAAAGGGGTAGGCAATAAATTATTTAAACAGTATTTGGCTGAGACTGCTGATGCAAAATTATCTGAAAAAGATATTCCTGTTATAAGGCAAGCCTATAAGGAAATGAGAGACCAAGGAATAAAAGACCAAAAAGCAGGTAAGATAGCTTTTGGAACAGGAGTTACTGCTGAAAATTTTATGAGTCACATTGTGGCTAATGAAAAAACAAGTAATCCTAATTATGTTGGTCAACACTTAACGCAGACTCGTTTTCCGGGAATGAAGGCTCAGTTAAAGAATTTTCAAGGAGATGTAATTAAAGAGGTTTCTTCTGCTCAAAGACCATCAAGTGTAGAGGAAACTAATAAATTATCTTTTAAAAATATGAAACAATAATGAAACAAATGATTAAAAGAAAAGACGGTTCTGTATCTCCAAGAGGACTTTGGGATAACATTAGAGCAGCAAAAGGTTCAGGTAAAAAGCCTACACCACAAATGCTTAAGCAAGAAAAAAAAATAGTTAGTAAAGCAAAACAGTATGAATCTAAAAGTTCATTAGATGGGAAGATGAAATTCTTAAAAGGAAATGTTAGTAGCCCAATAAAGAAAAAAAGATAGATATAATAAATATTTTAAATATAAACTAAAAAAGTAAATTATGAACAGAGATTATCCATTAGCACCTACATTTTTTGAATACACAGAAAAAAAGGCAAATAAACTTAGAAGAAAAGAAAATAAGTTGGTTGATAAAGCAAAGCAGGCTGTAGATGAAGGTAGAGAAAAAAAGGCTGATAGACTTTTTGGAAGAGCCGCTAAAGTTGAAGACCGTGCAATTAGAATGTCAAAAAAATACTAATGAAAAGTATTGACTTTACGGGTAAAGGAGAGTTGATTAATAGACTTGCTTCTCAAGTAGGAGACAAGAAAAAGGCAATATCTATTTTACAAAAGCGAGGTCATCTGATGTCAGACGGGAAAACTTTTACACCTCAAGGGGTAAAAAGAAATTCTATGACTGCTAATGAAAGGGCTATAGACAGGACTTCTAAAAGATTGAAGATGTCTCCTGAAGATTTGGAGTTTGACAGAATGAATAATGTTGCAAAAAGAGTCTATAAAATTTGATATATTTGTAAAATAAAAAACAAAAAAAATGAAAAACATTAAACCTTGGTATTTATCAAAAACAATTTTAGGAATTATTATTGCAGGAGTAGGGTTAATTTCTAAAACATTTTTTAATACAGTTATCCCTGATGTTTCATCTGAGATAGTTGAAGTAGTTGGATTAGTGATTGCATTAATTGGTCGTGTAAAAGCGGAAAATTTTATAGGGTAATATGGCAATTATTCATCGTAGTAAATGGAAGAGTCAAGGTCTTGGAGATACAATTGAAAAGATTACGACAGCAACCGGAATAAAAAAAGTTGTAGAAGCAGTTAGCGATGCAACAGGGAAGGACTGTGGGTGTGAGGAAAGGAAACAACGCTTGAATAATCCTAATTTACTAATCAACAAAGTCTTTTATAATAACAATAAAAAATAAACAATGGCAACTCAAAAATTACAACCAACAAGAGCACTAAAGGTATTACCTTCTGATAATGCAAATATTCCTTTTATTAATGTTGCACGGGCAGGTACGAATACAGGTGTTCAGGCTAATAGATTAAAAGATAATAATGGAAATTTTATATTTTATAATGTTGCTCCGGGAGATATTGTTTATAATACCACTAATAACACTGCGGCAACAGTTATATCTGTTACAAATTCAACTACAATTTTATTAAATGCAGATATTTTTCTTACAACCCCTGTTAATTATATTATTTATCAGGAATCATCTCAAACAGGATTCAGTAATCAAGGGGCTGTTTTATATATTGGTGGAGCAGGGGATATAAAAGTTGCTACAAGTGGAAATGATATAGTTACATTTGTAGGTATTCAAGCAGGTACATTCTTCCCTGTAAATGTTATTAAAGTATTTACAACAGGAACTACTTGTACTAACATTATAGCACTTTGGTAATATGTATATAGCAATCTCAAATAGTATAGGTTCAAGCAGTAATAGCGGAGGCACACCTTTGCCTGCAACAGAGTATTATAGTGTAAATGATTGTATTGGAATTTATGGTGCGTTTGATTCTGCAAGTTATCCAATAGGAACATTAGTTGTAAAAGATATGGTTACTTTTGTAGCAGACGGGCAACCGGGGTATGGATATGTGGGTACAGTTACAGAAGGAGTTAATATTGGATTTGCGTTAACTGCAACAGGAGCAAATCAAGAAGGACTATGTAACCTATCTGATATTAATTTTGCACCTGTACTTATCCCATCAGGGAATCAAATTTTAATTCGTTTACAAGGAAATAATATTGGACCTAACAACCTTACATCTGAAGATGATTATCTCGCATTAACTTATAACTATGATTTTAGTATTTTTTATACGTATGGAGACGGAGAGGAAGGAGACTTATTTGTGAGTGGTAGTATTGTAATAAATAATTATGATATGGAGGGCGAATCAGGGTTTAATTTAGGGGATTTTGTTGTATATGATTTCGGAGAAGATATAGGTCTTCATACTGCAAATTTTTCAGGAGATGTAGTAACATCTACTACATTTGGACATACAACTCCTTATAGCGATAATGAAGGTTGTAGTTATAATTATTTCCTTAAAGATAGTGGTACAACTTTTCGTTGTTACGCACAAAATGATAATTGTGGTTAAATAAAATAAAAATGAGCACAACTAACGAAAATATCAGACTTGATTCAATGTCACAAGAATTAGAAACAATAAACAAAGAGGTGTCTGAAATGAAAACTATGCTTAAGGATATATACACCTTATTAGCCGGAAATCCTATTGACAAAAACTCAGGAGGATTATTGAGTGATTTTAAAAAAATGAAAGCTGAGTTGGATGAGATTAAAGACCAATTAAGAAAATACAAAGCCTATTTTTATGCTCTTGTCACATTAATTGGAATTGGAGCATTAAAAGTAATTATTGACTTTTTAACTTCAAATTAATGGCAAAAGTATCAACAGACTCTACTTTCAAAAATAAAGCAAAGAAAAAAGGCGTAGCGGCTAAAAATAAAACGAGCACGTTAAAATCAAGTAAGTTATATAAAAAAACATATAAAGGACAAGGAAGATAATGGTAACATCAGCACAAGCATTAAAAAAATACGGAGACCCTACTTTAGAACGCAGTATGGTTGTATGGGATGTTCCTACTAATTTAGAAGTAGGCGTTATTCCTAAAAAACTTTATTGCAATAAAGATATGGTTGCTCCATTATCTCAAGCATTTAAAAATCTTATAGATACAGGATTTGTAAAAGAGTTAAAAACTTTTGATGGATGTTTTAATATTCGTAAAAAGCGTGGGCTTAATTCTATGAGTTTACATTCTTGGGGTATAGCTATTGATGTAAATGCTGCTTGGAATGGATTGAATATGACTCCACAACTATCTGCAGGATTTGTAAAATGTTTTATAGATGCAGGATTTGATTGGGGTGGAACTTGGAAAAGAAAAGATGGGATGCACTTCCAATTAAAATCAATATAATATGCCGGACAAAAAAAAGAAATTTAGAGACACAAAAGTAGGCAAGTTCCTAACTCAGAAAGCCCCTAAGATATTAGATAGTGTTGGAGATGTACTTCCTTCTAATGGGGTATTTGGATTTGTAAAAAACATCATCAGTTCATCTGATGAATTGTCTGCTGAAGATAAAGCAACTGCCTTAGAAGAATTAGAGGAATCAATTCGGATATTTGAGTTAGAAGTGAAGGATAGAGAATCTGCAAGATTAAGAGAAGTTGAGATAACAAAAACAGGGAAGTTTGACTTCCTTTTTTACTTAACGGGACTTGTGGGGCTTGGCATATTTTGTTTTATAGTTTATGCCATTGTATTCCTTCAAATACCTGACCCAAATAAAGAAATATGGATACATCTTATTGGAATTTCAGAAGGCGTTGTGCTATCTATTTTTGGTTACTACTTCGGAAGTGCTATTAAAAAGAATGTACATCCATAAAAATGCTATATTTGTAAAAAAATAAAATCAAATAAAAATGGAAAAAACACTATTATCACAAGAAGAACTTGGTAAAATCCAAGAAATGAACAATGAATTTACAAAAGCTAAATTGGCTATTGGAGATTTAGAAATGCAAAAGCATAATATTTTAAAAGCAATCGAGGTATTGAGAGCAGATTTTTCTAAACACGAGATAGATTTGATTGCAAAATATGGTCAAGATTCTGTTATTAATGTTCAAACAGGAGAAGTAACAAAAAAAGAAGATTAACTTTAAACTAAAAAAAATGGCAAAGATTAGTACATATACAGTTTTATCAACACCTACATTAAATGATAAGTTAATTGGTACTGATGTAACTCCAAGTAATGAAACTAAAAATTTTTCAATATCAAGTTTATTAAGTTTATTACCAAGTGCTATATTAACTTTACCTACTTACGCATCTAATGCTGCTGCTTTAGCAGGTGGTCTTATTCAAGGACAACTTTATAAAAGTTCTGTTGGGGTAGTATCTATTGTGTTATAAATCAAGTTTAAAATAATGAATACCAATGGCAAAGATAGAAACTTATATTTTAGCGACTCAGCCGCTTTCGTTTAGCGATATGTTAATCGGGACCGAAGTTGGAGGTTCTATCCCAAATGCCACAAAAAACTTTTCATTAGCAGAACTTTATAACTTATTCGCTTCCTTACCTGCTGTTGGTAATCTACAACAAACTTTAAATGCAGGGAATACTGCAACTCAAAACATATTTCTTACAGGGGATATTACCTCAACTAATATTAAGCCAACTTATATTATTGATGGGCTTAATACTACAGGGGCTGTAGGAGAGGTATTAATACGTTCGTTTTCAGGAATATCTTGGGGACCAAGTGTTCCTGCAACTATTCAACAAGTTCTTAATGCAGGAAATACTGCAACTCAAAATATTATATTAACAGGCAATATTACCTCAACACAAGTTATTCCCGGTAATATAAAAGATGGATTAGGTAATTTAGGAACTACAGGTCAAATACTTTCTAAAACGTCAACAGGGATTCAATGGATAAATAATGTTGCCGGAGTACAAGACCTTCAATCAGTTCTTAATATAGGTAATACAGCAACTTCTAATATTGGATTGACAGGCAATATAACTGTAAGTAGTAAAATAATAATTGGCAGTCCTACAAGTATTGTTAATGCTTTAAACATTGGTTTAGATGTCTATGCAGATGGCAATATAAAAACAGGTCTTAGTAGAGGTTTTTTTAGTGGTGGTCCTACTGTTATAGACGCAGGCAATAGAATTAAACTCGTTGCAGCGTTAGGTTCAGCATATTTTGATTTTTATAATACATTATTTTTTCGTTCAGGAGCAAGTTCGTCATCTACAGTTATGACACTATTTAGCAATGGGAATTTAGCATTAAATACTACAATCGATACAGGCTTTAAATTAAATGTTAATGGTAGTATATTTGGTACATCATTAACAATAAATAGTACAACACAAGGACTTCTACCACCACGAATGACAACAGTACAAAAAAATGCTATTGTAACACCTGCTGCGGGGTTAATGGTGTACGATACAACTTTAAATAAACTATGCGTATTTACAACGGTATGGGAAACAATTACATCAATATAAAAAAATTAAAATGAAAACAATAACACCTGTATCAATTTGGTCAAACGGAAAAACTACTGAAGCCAAAATATTAAACGCCTATGCTGTTAATGTAACATTAAATGTATCTGCAACATTTTATTGGGCTTTATTTGCAGAAACTGAAACAGAAAATTGTGGCGAACTATTACAGCAAGGTAATTTATTTATGAGTGGCGAGGCGTATCAATCTTGGAACACAGATAATGTAGCTTGGGATTGGGTTGCATCGGAATTAAATTTAACAATTACAGGAGAATATGTGCCGCCTACACCTATTGAGCCAATAATGTAAACAAAATTAAAAAGCAAAATGGATGTTAGAAAAATATCAATAGGACCCGATTATAAGAACGGTGCAATGCACTACCTTGTAGGACAAAAAATCCTTGGGGATAGTAACGAAATACACTTAATAAAACACGATGAGTCGACAAATTGTATACTTATATATATAATTAATGATAAAAAAGAAGTAGTTTTGTGGAAACGGTTTAGTCCAACTATTCCAATTTCAATCGAATTTAATATAAATTTTTAATGAAGTCTCCGTTCTATTTTATAGTTAAGCCATTAAATGGCAAAAGGTACGATAATACAAGAGATATTTCAGGAGTTGAAGTTATTGTAAGCACATCTGAAGAAGACCATAAGTTTGCTAATAGATATGCTGAAGTTTTAGAATTGCCGGCAAGATATGATGGTCCTATAGAGAAAGGAGACATCTTGCTTGTGCATCATAATGCATTTAAGTTTTATAATGATATGAAGGGCAATCAAAAAAGTGGTAGGTCGTTTTTTAGAGACGATGTATTTCTTATTGATGCTGAGCAGTTTTTCCTTTATAAGAAAGGTTGCACGTGGAACGCATATGATAAATACTGTTTTGTAAAACCGATGCCGGTAGTTGAGTCTTATATAAAAAAACCTTTTTCTGAAGAACCATTGATGGGAGTGATGAAATACCCAAATGACTATCTTATTAGTCGTGGTATAAAGGAAGGAGACCACGTATGTTTTTCTCCTGACAGTGAATATGAGTTTGATGTTGATGGAGAGAAATTATACAGAATGTATGACCATCAAATTACTATTAAGCTATGACCAATGATACAAAAGCAATAAAATTAAGAATAATTCAGGCAGGTCATAGGGCTGTAGAAGAACTTATTAAAGTTGCTGAAGAGTTTATTTTGAAACCTGATATAGAAGGAGATGATTTGTCTGCTGATAAATTAAAAAATGCAGCAGCAACAAAAAAATTGGCAATATTTGATGCTTTTGAAATATTAAGTAGAATAGAAGCTGAAAAAGAAAATATTGAAGCAATAGACAAAGGAGTAAGTGTAACCGATTCAAAACAAGGATTTGCAGAAAGACGTTCAAAATAATGACTTATATAGGGTGCTATATGACTACGTGCCGGCTAATGTTCTTGCAAATAAAAACAAGGCTAATACGTGGGACTATGGGTATGATGACAAGTATAATATGGTTGTTATCTCTAAAACAGGACAGATTGGAGAAATTATAAGTATTTCAGGATTAGCTATAGCCCTTCCTCTTGCTCCTAAAGACTGTCTTCAAAGACACGCTAAAGCGTCTGAACAATATTGGGAAAGAGAAAGTTGTCCAAGGGAGTTGTCTAAAATCCAATCTATATTTCATTGGAACGAAATGCCATCTCAATTTAAAAATCAATGGGTTGACTATATTGAAAAGCAATTTGATTATAGAGAGCAAGGCTTTTGGTTTATGAACAATGGGACCACAACTTATATAACAGGGTCTCATTGGATGTACCTTCAGTGGTCAAGTATTGATATAGGGTATCCTGACTTTAGAGAAGCCAATAGAATCTATTGGATATTTTGGGAAGCGTGCAGGGCAGACTATAGGTCATTTGGAATGGTCTATTTAAAGATAAGACGTTCAGGGTTTTCTTTTATGTCATCATCTGAATGTATTAATGTAGGTACGCTTGCAAGAGATGCGAGGGTAGGAATACTTTCAAAGACAGGTGCTGATGCTAAAAAAATGTTTACAGACAAGGTTGTCCCTATAAATAGTAGGCTCCCTTTCTTCTTTAAACCGGTAATGGATGGTATGGATAAGCCAAAGACTGAATTAGCTTTCCGTTTGCCGGCATCTAAGATTACAAAGAAGAATATGTATGATACAACCAATAATGAAATAGATGGGTTGGATACAACCATAGATTGGAAGAATACAGAAGATAACTCTTATGATGGAGAAAAACTATTGTTTTTGGCTCACGATGAAAGTGGTAAATGGACTAAGCCTGTAAATATTAAGGAGAATTGGAGGGTTACTAAGACTTGTCTTCGATTAGGGTCTAAAATCATCGGAAAGTGTATGATGGGCTCTACCTCAAATGCATTATCTAAAGGAGGTCAGAATTTCAAAGATATATATGAAGACTCACGTGTTACAACTCGTAATGCAAATGGGCAAACAAAAAGCGGGCTATATGGTTTATTTATTCCTATGGAATGGAATATGGAAGGATTTATTGACCGTTTTGGGATGCCTGTATTTAGGAAGCCAAAAAATAAAGTATTAGGAGTTGATTCAGGATGGATAAGTAATGGTGCTATAGATTATTGGGAAGCTGAAGTAGATTCATTAAAAAGCGATTCAGATGCATTGAATGAATTTTACCGTCAGTTCCCAAGAACAGAGTCTCACGCCTTTCGTGATGAGAGCAAGCAGGCTTTGTTTAATCTTACTAAAATATACCATCAGATAGATTACAATGACTCAATGATTAAAGAACATTATATCACTCGTGGGTCTTTTAGTTGGAAGGATGGGATAAAAGATACCGAAGTAATATGGTACCCTGATAAAAACGGAAGGTTCTTTTGTAGTTGGTTTCCTCCTAAGCATCTTCAGAATAATATTCATACAAGATTAGGTATTAAATACGCAGGTAATGAGCATATGGGGTCATTTGGATGTGACTCTTATGATATATCTGCTGTAGTTGACGGTAGGGGGTCAAATGGCTCGTTACACGGACTAACTAAATTCCATATGGATGAAGGTCCTGTTAATGAATTTTTTTTAGAATATACGGCTCGTCCACAAACTGCTGAGATATTTTTTGAGGAAGTTCTTATGGCGTGTGTATTTTTTGGAATGCCTATACTAATAGAGAATAACAAACCAAGGCTATTATACCATTTTAAAAATAGAGGGTACAGAGGGTTCTGTTTAAATAGACCTGATAAGCAATATGCAAAGTTGTCAAAAACAGAAAGAGAACTTGGAGGCATACCAAATACTTCAGAAGATGTTAAACAGGCTCACGCAGCAGCTATTGAATCTTATATTGAAAAGTATATAGGATTAGATTTAGAAGCTAAATATAGAGACCCTGAAGAAATGGGAACAATGCCTTTTATACGAACATTAGAAGATTGGGCAAAGTTTGACATTAACGACAGAACAAAATATGATGCATCTATTAGTTCGGGGTTAGCTATTATGGCTAATCAAAAACATTTATATATGCCTGAAAAAAAAGAATCAAAAATTAGTATTAACTTCGCAAGATATAAACAGGATGGTAACTTAAGCCAATTAATCCGATGAAAAACATATTAATAGACATAACATCTTCGGTTTTCCCAACTCAAATGGCATCTGATGCTGAAAAGAAAAGCGATGCATATGGATTACAAGTTGGTCAAGCAATACAGTATGAGTGGTTTAAAAAAGATGGTAATACTTGTAGATTTTATGGTCAATGGAGAGAGTTCCATAGACTAAGATTATATGCGAGAGGCGAGCAGTCTATTGCAAAATATAAAAATGAATTAGCTATTGATGGAGATATTTCTTATCTAAATCTTGATTGGACTCCTGTACCTATTCTACCAAAGTTTGTAGATATAGTAGTAAATGGGATGTCTGAAAGACTATTCAAAGTAAAGGCATATGCACAAGATGCTATGTCTCAAGAACATCGTAATCAATATCAAGAGCAGTTAGAAGGTCAGGTCGCAGCAAAGGAAGTGTTGGATATTATTCAACAATCAACAGGAGCAAATCCATTTATGATGGACCCTGAAAAACTTCCTACAAATGATGATGAAATGAAACTTCATATGCAGCTTAATTATAAGCCTGCAATTGAAATAGCAGAAGAGGAAGCTATTAATACCATATTTGATAATAACAAATATGATGACATTAGAAAAAGACTTGATTATGATGCGACTGTAGTTGGTCTTGCTGTTGCAAAGCACGAATTTCTTCCCGGAGCAGGTATTAAGATTTCATATGTAGACCCTGCTAATGTAGTGTATAGTTATACTGAAGACCCTAAATTTAAAGATTGTTTTTATTGGGGAGAGATTAAGACAGTACCTTTAACTGAGTTGTATAAAATAGACCAATCTTTAACAAAAGAAGATTTGGGTCAAATATCTCAATTTAGCAATGCTTGGTACGATTATTTTAATGTAGCACAGTTCTATCAGAATGATATGTTCTTCCGTGATACTTGTACTTTACTGTATTTCAATTACAAAACTTCCAAGAATATTGTATATAAAAAGAAAACCCTTGACGGTGGCGGTATAAGAATTATCCAAAAGGACGATTCATTTAATCCTCCTAAAGAAATGATGGAGGAAGGGAGTTTTGAAAAAATAGAAAAGACCATTGACGTATGGTACGAAGGTATTATGGTTATGGGTACTAATATTTTACTTAAGTGGGAATTGGCTGAAAATATGGTTAGACCTAAGTCAGCTTCTCAGCACGCCATACCTAATTATGTAGCTTGTGCTCCTCGTATGTACAAGGGGGTTATTGAATCGTTAGTTCGTAGAATGATTCCTTTTGCAGACTTAATTCAAATTACTCACTTAAAAATGCAACAAGTAATTAATAGAGTTGTACCTGATGGTGTATTTATTGATGCTGATGGATTAAGTGAAATTGACTTAGGAACAGGAAATGCTTACAACCCTGAAGATGCTTTAAGACTTTACTTCCAAACAGGTTCTGTTATTGGAAGAAGTTTTACAGGAGATGGAGATTTTAATAATGCAAAAATACCTATTACTCAACTTACATCTAATTCGGGAGTAAGTAAAACTCAGATGCTTCTTGCTAATTACAATCACTACTTGGATATGATAAGGTCTGTTACCGGTCTAAACGAGGCAAGAGATGGCTCAACACCTGACCCTAATTCTTTAGTTGGATTACAGAAATTAGCTGCTTTAAATTCAAATACAGCTACTCGTCATATTCTTGAGTCAGGATTGTACATATATAAAACAATAGCAGAAGGTCTTACGTATAGAATTTCAGATATTTTAGAATATGCTGAGTTTAAAGATGAATTTATAAATCAAATTGGAAAATACAATGTCAATTTACTTTCTGAGATAAGCGACTTGTATATCTATGATTTTGGTATTTTCATTGAAGTAGCACCGGATGAAGAACAGAAAAGTCAACTTGAACAAAACATTCAAATGGCTTTATCTAAGGGAGATATTAATCTTGAAGATGCTATTGATATTAGGGAACTTAGAAATCTTAAACTTGCCAATCAATTGCTTAAACTTAAACGAGTTAAAAAGCAAGAAAGAGAAGAGAAGATGGGTATGCAGAAGCAAGCTATGATTGCACAGCAAAACCAACAATCACAACAAATGGCAGCACAGGTTGCTATGCAAAAAATTCAAGGAGAATTGCAGGGTAAAATGCAACTTAAACAAGCAGAGTCTCAATTTGATTTACAGGTAATGGAGAAAGAGGCAGAATTAAAATTAATGCTAATGGATAAAGAGTTCCAATTTAATATGCAATTAGCACAAATAAATGCAGGGTCTCTTACAGAACGTGATAAAATGAAGGAAGATTCAAAATCAAAAAGAATTAGCCAACAAAATACCGAACATTCTAAGATAGTTAATCAAAAGAAAAACAACTTACCTCCATTGGATTTTGAATCTAATGAAGATAGCTTAGACGGGTTCGATTTAGCAGAGTTTGAGCCTCGTTAAATTATATCAGAATTTTTGTTTAAATTTGTAACAAATTAAATTAAATAAAATAAAATGGAAAACATAAAAGTTAGACTCTTAGACGGAGCAGATGAAAAAGGAGTGGCACAAGTAGAACAAGAATTACTTGATAAGCACGATAAAGAATTAAATAATGAAGTTACTCCGGTAGAAAACAAAAGTGTTCCGGTAGAAAACGAAGAGAACGATTATTTAGATGAACAAAAAGTTCTTTCATATATTGAAAAGCGATATAATAAACAGATTAACTCTTTTGATGAGTTGGTGTCTGAGAGAAAAGAAGCTGAGGAACTTCCTGAAGATGTTTCTGCTTTTTTAAAGTATAAAAAAGAAACAGGTAGAGGGATTAATGACTTCCTTAAGTTAAGTAAGGATTTCGATTCAATGGAGCCTGAGCAACTTGTAAAAGATTATTTATCATCAACTCAAGAAGGACTTGATGCTGATGACATTGATTCTTTAATGGATGATTATCGTTACGATGAAGACATTGACGATGAGTCAAAGATTAAGAAGACAAAAATCGAAAGAAAAAAGATTATTAACGAAGCAAAGAAATTCTTCAATAATCAGAAAGAGAAGTATAAAATGCCCCTTGAGTCAAGTCCGGCATCACTTTCTCAAGAAGAAAAAGAAGAATATGATTTGTATCGTGAATATACAAAGCAATCTAAGACTGTAGAAGAAGAGAATAGTCGCAAGCGTCAGTGGTTCACTCAAAAAACTGATGAAGTTTTTGATAACGAGTTCAAAGGTTTTGAATTTGATGTCAACAATAAAAAAATTGCATATACTCCGGGCGATGCGAAAGAGTTAAAAAAACTACAATCTAATCCTGAAAACTTTATTAAGAAGTTTTTAGATGAAAGTGGTTTGATTAAAGATGCGGCAGGCTATCACAGGTCATTAGCAATTGCGATGAATCCCGAAAAGTTCGCAAAGTTCTTTTATGAACAAGGACAGGCGGATGCAACAGAAGGTACTTTAAAGGGCATAAAGAATATCAATATGTCTGAACGTAGAGCACCTGAAGTTTCAAAAACCAATGATGGGATGCAGGTAAAGGCTATGAACCCTGACTCAGGAAGGAGTCTTAAAATTCGTAGCATAAAACGTATTTAAAACAATTTAAAACTAAAAAAAAATGGCAGGTTCATTATTAGCAACGCCCACCTTCGCTCTGCAACCGTCAGCAGAACAGGTAGCGTTACAAACAAACTACATTACTAACTTCAACTTCTTGAATCAGTATCTTCCTGATACTTATGAGAAAGAATTTGAGCGTTATGGTAATCGTACAATTGCATCTTTCTTACGTATGGTAGGAGCAGAGATGCCTTCTAACTCTGACCAAATTAAATGGGCAGAGCAAGGTCGTTTACACATCAAGTACACTCAGGTTACTTCAGCAGCAGCAGCAACAGCAGCAACTGCAACTTTTACAGTAGCTGATGCAGGTGTTACTTACATTGCAATCCGTGTAGGACAAACTGTAATGATTCAGACAAACGCTTCAGGTGTTTTCAACAAAGGAATCGTTACTGCTGTTCCTTCTGCAACTACTTTCACTGTAGCTTTCTATGAAAGTACAGGTCAAGCATTTGCTGCGGCTGTTCAGTGTACAGTATTTATCTATGGGTCTGAGTTTAAGAAAGGTACAGGCGGAATGGTTGGTTCTTTAGAATCTGAAGATGACATATACACTAATAACCCTATTATCATAAAAGATAAATATGCGGTTAATGGTTCAGATATGGCTCAAATCGGATGGGTTGAAGTAACTACTGAGAATGGTGCTACAGGATACCTTTGGTATTTGAAATCAGAGCACGAGACTCGTCTTCGTTTTGAAGATTATCTTGAGACTGCAATGATTGAAGCTGTTCCTGCTGTAGCAGGTTCAGGTGCTAATGCAGCAGGATTCATCGGTTCACAAGGTATCTTCTATGTTGTAAACGATAGAGGTAATGTATGGGGTGCAGGTACACCAACATCACTTACTGATTGGGATACAATCGTTTCTCGTTTGGACAAACAAGGTGCTATCGAAGAAAACGTAGTGTTTGTTAACCGTGGATTGTCTTTTGACATCGACAATATGTTAGCAACATTAAACGGTTACACTTCAGGTGGTATTGCTCAGTCAGCTTCATTTGGTTTATTTGACAATGACGTAAATATGGCGTTAAATTTAGGTTTCACAGGATTCCGTAGAGGTTATGATTTCTACAAATCTGATTGGAAATACTTAAATGACCCAACTATGCGTGGTGGTCTTAGCCAAACACTTGCTACTGCAACAGGTACAATCACAGGTCTTATGGTTCCTGCAGGTTCTACTTCAGTGTATGACCAAATTATGGGAAAGAACGCTAAGCGTCCATTCTTACACGTTCGTTATCGTGCTTCTGAAGCAGAAGACAGACGTTACAAGACTTGGATTACAGGTTCTGCCGGTGGGGCACAAACAAGCGACTTAGATGCAATGGAGGTTAACTTCCTTTCTGAGCGTTGTGTATGTACTTTAGGTGCAAACAACTTCGTATTATTCCGTTTTGGTTAATAGGTGGTAAATATAGGGGAGGGTGTCTTCAAAGACACTCTCCTTTTTTTAAATTAAATTAAATCTTAAATAAAATGGCAAAAAATAATAACACTCCTGTAGACAAGGTTTACCGATTAATGATTGGGACCCCATTATCATACACTTTAGCTTCAAGAAACCATCCTCGGTTTCCGCTTATGTGGTACGATGAAAAAAACAATGTAAATCGTGCTCTTAGATATGCAAAAAATCAGAAGTCTCCTTTTGAAGACGACCAAGATGGTAATGCAATTGTTGAGCCTGTAATTTTTGAAGATGGACTTCTTAGAGTCCCAAGACAGAACCCTGTTCTCCAATCCTTCTTACACTATCATCCTTTGAATGGAACTATTTTCACAGAGGTAGATAAAGAAAAAGATGCGGCTGCTGAAGTAGAGGATTTAAACATAGAAGTAGAAGCATTAGTAGAGGCTCGTCAGCTTAGTATTGAGCAAATTGAGATGCTAACTCGTGTTATGTTTGGGAAAGACCCATCAACAATTTCAACTTCGGAATTAAAAAGAGATATTTTGGTATTTGCTAAAACAGAGCCAAAAGAGTTTCTTAACATATTAAATGACCCTGAACTTAAATTTCAAGCTAAAATTAGTTTATTTTTTGAAAGTAAACTATTAGCTTTACGAAACAATGACAAAGAGGTTTGGTATAACACTGCAACAAACAAGAAAAAAATGTTATCTGTTCCGTTTGGAGAAAACCCTAATGATACAGTAGCATTCTTTCTGAAAAGTGACGAAGGTCTTGATGCATTGCAAATGTTAGAAACAACATTAAAATAGTCGATTCTCTGATTGTGTTCTGATTAATGATGAAATGAGGGTACAAAATTGTGCCCTCTTTTTTTTGTATATTTGTAAAAAAATATTGGATAAATGATAAATGAGGTAAGAAATACAGTTTTGTCCATTCTTAATAAAAATAATTATGGATATATTTCTCCATCTGATTTCAATTTGTATGCAAAAAACGCACAAATGGAGATGTACGAGGAATATTATAGTAATTTTAATAAAACAATGAATGCAGAAAATGGACGTGCATCAGGTTCTGATTATGCTGACATTAGCAAGCCATTGTCGGAGGTATTAGAGAGTTTTTTACTTAATGATTTCCTTGTACCAAAACTAACGGCTTCCGGAAATGTTTTAAATAATTATTTTGTTCCTTCAGTAACCACTGTAGGTAATACAGCATATATGATTAACAAAATAATTGTATATACTACAAAATTAATTAACGGAACAAATACTTCTCAAGGTAACTTTATGTTATTTGATTCTTCAGCAGATTTCCCTGCATCCGGTGTTCAAGTAGGAGATATAGTTGTAAATGCAACTACATTTCAAAGTACAACTGTTGAAAGTATGACTGCTAATATTTATGAGTTGTTTTTAAATGACAATATATTTCAAAACCCTTTATTTGGAGAAGAATATATAATATATTCAGCAGCAGATTATTCAGAAGCCGAAAAGGTTTCAAATAGTAAAATACTTTTACTTGAAAATTCTCTTCTTACAACACCATCTTTAATATATCCTGCTTATACAAACATAGCAGAGTATATGTCATTATATCCTACTACTATATTAGGATATGGGGCAGTTAGATGTGATTACTTTAGGTATCCTAAGACTCCAAAATGGACTTATATTTCATTGGCAGCAGGAGAGCCTGTATTTGACCAATCTCAAGTAGATTATCAAGACTTTGAATTACCGAATGAAGATGCTTATAAATTAGTTATGAAGATTTGTCAATATTGTGGTATTTCAATTCGTGAGATAGAAGTTACTCAATACGCAATGGGTCAAGAACAACGCGAGCAACCGTCATTCAGTATGCAACAATAAAATTAAAAGAATATGGCTTATATTTCACAATATCAGTATTACGAAAATAATGGAGTTAATCCAACAGATACGAATTGGGGGTCTTATCAATATGTTAGCTTACAAGATGTTGTAAACAACTTTTTATTGATGTATTCAGGCAACCATTCATTGGTAAATAATGAGGAGCGATACAAGATATTATTCCACGCAAAACGTGCTATTCAAGAGTTAAATTATGATGCTTTCAAAGAAATAAAAGTATTGCAGTTAACTGTTCCTGAGTCTTTAATTTACATTCTACCATCTGACTACGTTAATTGGGTTAGAATCTCGTTGTATAAAGACGGATGGTTAAGACCATTAACGGAAAATATTCAAACAATTTCTTCTAATGCTTATCTTCAAGATAATACCGGAATGATACTATTCGACCAAAATGGTGGGATACTTCAGCCTCAAAACTCTGAGATTGACTTAGATAGATTAATGGGATTAAAGAAAAGTATTTACTTAAATCAAGGAAATCAATTTGATGGGCAATATGGGTGGAACATTGATGGGATGTGGTATTTTCAAAATGAAATTGGTGCAGCTTTTGGGTTAAATACAGAAACTGCTAACTTTAATCCTACTTTTAATATAGACAAGAAAAGAGGAGTTATAAATTTTGATTCTTCAATGTCAAATGAGTCTTGCATTCTTGAGTATGTATCTGATGGTATGGAGAATGGAGATACATCAAGAGTTACTGTTAACAAACTATTTGAACAATATATATATGCAGCTATTAAATTTGAAATATTAAATTCTAAATTTGGAGTTCAAGAATATATAATTAATAGGGCACGTAAAGAAAGACAAGCGTTACTTCGTAATGCTAAAATCAGAATCAGTAACATACATCCCGGAAGACTTTTAATGAATCTTAGAGGGATGGACAAGATAATTAAATAATATGACAAAAGTCACAAGAAATTTCATAGCCGGAAGGATGAATAAGGTATTTGACCAACGGGTTTTACCTGATGGGGAATATATTGATGCTATGAACGTCAGAATGGGTTCTACAGAAAAGTCTGAAATTGGTGTGATAGAAAATACCAAGGGGAATCTTCCTCTTACGTCTCTTTTTGGTCCAAATGGTGTGCAGCTTAGCGTAAACGCAAGATGTATTGGGGCTATTGAAGACAGTGCTAATGAGACGGTGTATTGGTTTGTACACGATAGTACCTTTTCTGTTGGGGCTACAGGTATTTGTGATTTAATTGTTTCATTTAACGTATTAACAAACATACTAACTTATCACGTTATTAGTGTTAATGATGGGAGTGGTATTCAGTCTACTTTAAATTTCAATGAGAAGTATTTGATTACAGGAGTTAATATTATTGAAGACTTGTTATTTTTTACTGATGATTACAATCCTCCACGTTTCATAAATACAAACAGGAATTACCCTAATCCAATTGCATTAATAGATAGTATTGACGCAGAACAATTATTGGTAATTAAAAAGCCACCAATTGAATCTCCTACAGTAGTTCCTATTGTATCTAATGGTCAAGAGAATTATATGGATACAAGATTTATATCTTTTGCTTATAGATATAAATATATTGATGGAGAATATTCTGCTACGTCTCAGTGGTCTCAAGTTTCATTTGTGCCAAATCCTTTTGAATTTAGCGTAAATAGTATGCTTAATGAGGGAATGGTAAACCTTTGTAACACAGCTAATGTTACATATAATTCAGGAGGCAACCTTGTAATTGGTATTGACTTATTATTTAAGCAGTCTGCAAATAATATTATTAAAGTAATTGAGAAGTTAAACAAGCAGAACTTAGGTCTTGCTGATAATACAGATTACACCTATATTTTTAGTAACAGTAAAATATTTACAATCTTGAACTCATCAGAGTTGCTTAGATTGTATGATAATGTTCCAAGATTTGCACAGGCTCAAACAATTATGGGTAATAGGCTTATGTATGGAAATTATGTTGAAGGATATAATTTAATTGATAAGTTT
>Ga0209443_1000177_pt1 | contig 41342 bp, 49 predicted proteins | sample LauGreBMM110DCMD_2_FD_187571 | JGI IMG/M metagenome (GOLD analysis project Ga0209443, IMG submission 187571) | Freshwater lake microbial communities from Lake Michigan, USA - Su13.BD.MM110.DCMD (SPAdes) (version 2) | ecosystem: Environmental > Aquatic > Freshwater > Lake | place: Lake Michigan... | reverse complement strand
TGGAGCAACTGGTGCATCTGGTGCATCTGGTGCAACAGGTACGCCAGGAGCAACTGGAGCATCTGGTACGCCAGGAGAAACTGGGGAGACTGGGGAAACTGGAGAGACTGGTCAGACTGGGGAAACTGGAGAAACTGGCGAAACTGGAGAAACTGGAGAAACTGGCGAAACAGGTGAAACTGGTGCAACAGGAGCAACTGGTGCTAGCGGGACGCCAGGAGCAACTGGAGCAACTGGTGCCACTGGCACGCCAGGCGCAACTGGTACGCCGGGAGCAACTGGTGCATCTGGAGCAACTGGTGCATCTGGTGCAACAGGTACGCCAGGAGCAACAGGAGCAACCGGGACGCCAGGAGCAACTGGAGCCAGCGGTACGCCTGGAGCGGGCGGTGCCTACCTTGCATTGTCGGGTGGAACTGTTACGGGCGACGTAAATATTATTGGAAACTTACGAACCAAAACGTCAGTGCAAACCGCATCACCTTCATTTACATATACATCAGGACGACTTACAGGAATAACTTATAATAATGGCGTATCAAAAAGTTTAACATACAATGCAGATTCCACCTTAAATACTCTCACAACCACATATCCAGGTACTTCAACAATCGTGAAATCAGCCGTATGGTCTTCGGGCGTATTGCAATCAATAAACATAGTATAAATATGACAACATTTAATATAAAAAATATCGCGCCTAATCTTCAAGAAATGAAAATGACAGTATTCTATGAATTTTCTAATGGTAATGTTTTTTCAAACACTGTGCCAGCTACAACTCCAGTAGATGAGATTTTGGCTTGGGGACAGGACAAATGCACATGGTTTGACGAAAGTGATGCATACATGGCTCAATTAAAAGCAGATTATGTGGACGAAATAATATAAAAACAATATGGCAATACTTATTTCAAAACAAAACACCGACATAACAACAAACCAGTTTTATCGTGTAGAGGCGCATCAACTATCGTGTAGAGGCGGCACATTAGAAGCACTCTCAACCGCTCGGCAAATTGCAGTAACCTTCGCCAATGCAGGTAACTGTCAAGGAATTGTTATACCGCTACAATCAGCGTTTATCGAGTTTCAAACTCTTGATATTAGAGGTGTTACAGTTGAACTTCAAGAGTTTGTCGCTTCTGTTTGGACCACAAGAGCAACCAAAACTCTAACAAGAAGTGAAATATTTACAGGAACAAACCCAGCAGGAACATGGCTTATTCCTTTTGAGTTTGCAACACCTTATGCAATTACAACAGCGGCATCTACTTGGAGATTTAATATTGTATCAGCATCAGGCACAACAACTAGACACTTTAATCTTTATAAAGCCGCATCATTTCATATTTATGCTTCGTGGTGTGATACTCTATTAACTCCAGTTTCAGGTGCTGATTTCATTATATTTAAAAACTATGTAGACATCACGACTTCGTTTACTTTTAAAGCAGTTCTTGGCGCAGTAGACGCTACCTATGCGTGGTGCGGCTGGATATGCAGAAATATAGATCCTACCCCAGACAATGTGGCATATATGAGAGTTCCCAGCACAATTGCTTCGCCTGTAACAATTGGTATTGATGGCTATATCTCTATAAGTAGTCATGGTGGAGTAAGAGCAGGAACAGCGGCAGCACCACACGCAGCAGACTATTGTAAGTTTACTTATACGACTATCACTGTTGGAAATCCAGCACTTGCTGGAAGCGCATTTATTGACTCGTCTGGTTTCTTAGGGGCTATCGGGACAATAAACAGATATTCTCTTTTCTTTTATGGTGTTACACCAGCAAAAAAATTAGCAGTGTCAACCAATACTAGAACAGTGGGCGCGACCACCATTGATGTAGACGACCCCGCTGCATTTACAGTAGGTGATTTTATAATGATTGGAAAGAGGACTCTAAATGCCGCTGATGAAACAGGACAACCTAAATATACAATTACAGGTATCGCAGGAAACACTCTCACTTTTACCCCTACCCTTGCAACAGCAAACTCACTCAGCGGCGCTAAGGTAGTAAAAACATACAATAGTCTTACCAACGCAACAGGTTACGGAGTAACGCATAGGCGTGTAGGCGGTACAAGCGCCAATTCTTTTGTAATAGCGGCTGGAGCTTGCTCTAATTTTATAATGTCAGGCGTGTTTTGCGAACATGTTTTCCACACTGGCTCAAACGTCTCAGGCGCAGTAGAAGATACAGCGTATAATTTGGGCTATCAATTTACTAATTGCATATTCTTAAACAGTACGGTGCTCAACTCATATGCAGGTTCTTATGGTTCTTTTCTTAATGGTGGGCAAATGCCTTATACAACTTGTACATTTACAAATTGTATCTTTACAAGACAGTCAGCATTTACCACTTTTGTATATCAGTTTGTAACGTCAGGATTTCCAGCGATAAATTACTTTGGAGGGACTTTAAATGTGTACAATTGCATATTTATGAGATTAGGAGCCAATGCAGTGGCCAATGGAACAATTACATCTCCAAATAATGCAGGGATTTTACAAGATTATGATGGAATATATATTGATTCTTTGGGATCTGGTCGTACTGGTTTGTGGATGGGCGGATTAAACTCTCGTTGGTACAACATTGAAATATGGGGACATGGCGCTGGCGTTGGAGGAGACACAGGGGCTATTCGTGTTGCAGCTTTTATCAATGGAACCGCCAACAATATAAAAATAAATTCTTCAGGCATTGCTTTTAACTTTGAACAAATCAATATAAATTCAACAATTTCAAATGTAACTCTTGGAAACGAAGTGGCAAACACTGCCGATATTGCTTTTAATGACAAGTCTTACACCGATATTACATTTAAAACAGTAATAGGAAACCCAATATTTAGCGACACACTTTCTGGAGGTACAGCTACAGCTCAGGTTATTTCGCGAACAGTTCAGGGAACACAGGTTAAATTTGAAAACACTAACGGCACGAACATAGACTATGTAAGGCAAACATTTGGAGACATTGTAAGAACAGGAACAGGACTTGCAGACACTATAGTTCATACAGCAGGTGGTTTTGCCTTAAGATTTCAACCAAGGTCATCTGCCTACACAACATATTGGACGCAAAATATTCCAACTGGAAACATTCAAAATCTCACCATGACAGTTGGCGTATGGGTCAAGATGAACAACGCCGCTTATTGGGCAGGAAGTTATCAAATGCCAAGACTTACAGTATCATATGATAATGGAGCATCAAGTAATTTTGTAGCAGCTGCCCAAAACACAGAGTGGCAGTTTATCTTTCTAGCTATTACTCCAACTACTACTTTCGGGCAAATAACATTTACTGTTGATGGGAAAACAGATGCTGTAGGCTCAAATGCTTATTTCTACATAGACGATTTCTCGGCTCCGCTTCCACAAGGCTCAACGCTTAATCTCGGTAAATTGGATTTGTTTTCCAATGGACTTCCCGTAGGACCAGCCAACTTTGCTACCACTGTAACAGCGGCGGATGTGTGGGCAGCAGATCCAACATTGTTTGGAGCATCTACAGTTGGAGATAAAGTTAATAAAATTAAAAACGATACAGCGTTAATTCCGGCTATTCTTTAAGCCGAATTGCAATTGTCATATGAAGAAACAATTTGAGAATAATTATATTGAGCTGTACACTATCAGTTAATAAATATAAGCAATGGCCAAAATAAATGTAAAGTTAACGCCTGGCACCAGCATATATGCCAAGTCTGTAGACTATGCTGGCACGATAAAAGTAGCGAATACCAAGACTTCAACTGCTACTTCAACTTCAACAAGTTCAACTGCTTTTGCTAGTGTGACTGGCATGAGCTATGCCGCAACTGACCTCATTGCTGGAGCAACTTATAAACTTGAAGTTGTTGGGCAAGTCACTCACGGTGCTGGGTTTTATAAACTTCAAGCACTACTTTCTTCGGCAAAAACATTTGCCATTGGGGATTACACGAATACCGCTATTGCTAGCGTCAAAGTTGCAACGGGAACAGGAACAACCATCGATCTTGGAACTGTCGCTGCTGGCACGGTTACGGGGCAACCGATATACGCGATGGCAATTATTCAGGTAAATCTAGCAACAACATTGAACATTCAATTTGCTCAATCCGTATCAAATACAACTGCGTCCACGTTCCTCATTGGTGCGGTCTCAACTTTAACCAGAATATCATAATGATCATCACCGAAAAAACACAATTCCAAAAAGACTTGGACAAGAAGGACGCATTTGTACGTCAATCAGCACACTCAACTTGTCGGTTAGCACGAGAACTTAACGACAACAACAAGGCTTTTTGGAGTTTGCCACCAGATCGATTGCTTGCAGTGCTAAACCATGATGTTGCTGCAAGTCTTGCTACTATTGCTTTAAACACGCAACTACTACAAGGTCTCATGGCAGCAATATCTGTATTGGGCAGTGACTTTTTACGTTTTGCAGGAACTCCTTTTGTTCGTGAAGACATTGTGTTTGACGGCACGGCGTTTGTATACGTTCCTCCAGAACCAGAACCAGACACGCAATAATTGCATAGCCAAAACTAAGCTAATCGTGCTTCTTCCAATTCAGCTTTTGTCATGTGAAACCTGCCACGGTTAGCGCTAAAGAAAACTTTATCACCTTCAATGCGGTATACCGTAATATAGTCAACCGGCCCAATGTTTAAATTTGCAAGTTCTTCTTTAAGCGCGCTTTTAATATAGATTTGTTCATTCATATGATTTATATATACTTTAAATTGCACAACATATAAATACAGCAAATGGAACCTGAACGATCGTTAATAAAAGAGTTCATAAACGGAGGGTGGCTTATTCCACTGTTAGGATCAGCAAGCATGTTGGCAAGGCTGCTTAGCTCCAAAACCGACGCAACAATATTTGAACAAAGCAAGAAAGTATTTGTTGCCGCTCTAGCTAGCGGCGTTGCATGGTTCCTGTTGGAACACACTGATATAGGAAGCCTGTATAAAGCAATTACATATGGCGTTATAGGAGTGATTAGCCCTGAAATTATTACTGGCATGGTCAACATTGGGAAAAAGTTTGCATCCAAACCGGAATCATTCTTACCGCGCAAATGACCGCTCGCACCATATTTTCAATAGCATTAGCGGCTATTGTTTTGGCCTTTTCGGTAAAAGGTGTGTTGCTTGTGTATAGTCTTGACAATTTTGTGCACACACCATTTAACAATCAAGAATCGCACACCGCTCAATTGAATGGCATTATACATTCCTTAAAGATGTTTTTGTATCTTTCAGGCGTATTGATGTTGGTCATCATTGAGCCATTCATATTTAAAAGTATAAATAAACTACAATGAGTATTCCAAGTTTAAACAACGCAAGAGTTTTTGATAGTGCAATAGCCTATGAGCTGCCAAGCTTTGGCACTACTCTAAATGAGTATCATGTTAGCCCACGCCACACAGGTAAATTTTTTAAAGGCCTGTTGGTAACAACTGCGGGCAGCATAACAATTACTGGCTGTGATGGCTTTGAAGTTGCTTTTGCCGTACCTGTTGGGTTGCTAGCGTTGGCTGGCTTACGGTTAAAATTAACAGCCGCTAGCACCGCGGCCATTGCCGCAATATTATACTAATTGGCAGCATATGGCACGCTTTACTACACGACAAGGATTGATAGACTATTGCTTGCGTGCATTGGGCGCACCGGTCATTGAAATCAACATCGATGATGATCAGGTTGAAGATCGTATAGATGAAGCTATTCAGTTTTATCAGGAATACCACAGCGATGCGGTAACACGCGTATTTTACAAACATGTTGTTACACAGGCTGATTACACCAACAACTATTTTACATTGCCAGACAACTTGATTAGTGTGCTTCGTGTAATGAATATCAACCGCGGTGATGCTGCTGATATGTTTAGTGTCAAGTATCAGATGTATCTCAATGACTTGTATGGGCTGCGTCGCCCTGAGAGTATTATCAGCTATCAGATGACCAAAGAATATATGGGTTTGCTAGAAATGATTCTTACCGGTTCAAGCCAACAAATTACTTTTAGTCGGCATATGAATCGGTTGAGCATTGACGACGATTGGAAGACTGCTTTAAGCGTTGGGCAGTATATTGTGATTGAAGCATATCAAACAATTGATCCGGCTGCGTATGGCGATGTGTACAATGATATGGTACTTAAACGCTATGCAACGGCATTGCTTAAAAGGCAATGGGGTGCCAATATGCTAAAATTTGAAGGTATGCAACTCCCAGGTGGTGTTACCTTAAATGGCCGCGCATTGTATGATGATGCAACAGCAGAGATACAAAAGATTGAGGAAGACTTTGAATCGCGCTACCAATTCCCGCCCGATTTTTATTGTGGTTAGTTGAATTCTTTATTGGTTAAGTTTGCAAACAGCATTACGCGCGCACCGCAATTTAGGACAGCTGTGTTTTGGTATAAATAACACCAATGGCTCGAAACGTTTACTTCTCTCACGGCACACGCAGTGAAAAGCACCTTTATGAAGACCTCATAATTGAAGCTATGAGCATCTATGGGCATGATGTTTACTATATACCACGTAAGGTTGTGCAGTTGGACACACTGCTCAATGAAGATATGCTTTCGCGCTTTGAGAGCGCATTTAAGATTGAAATGTATGTTGAGAGTGTTGATGGTTTTGAAGGTGACGGCAAACTAATGAATAAGTTTGGGTTTGAGTTTCGAGACCAGGTTACTTTTGTTGTTGCTAATCGCCGTTGGAACGAACTTGTGGGACGCTATGGTGTTACTGAGGACGGGTCGCGGCCGCGCGAAGGCGATCTTATTTACGTGCCATTAACCAAAGGTCTTTTTGAGATTAGGTTTGTTGAAGACAAAAAACCGTTTTATCAAGCAGGGCAAGTTCCTACATTTAAATTAACATGCGAGAATTTTGAGTATAGCAATCAAGATCTTGATACTGGCGTTGAAGAAGTTGATTCCATACAATACACTGCGGCACAGGCACAAAGTGTGCGGACCACAACAGTAGCTGATCAAAGATTCATTGATGGCGAAAAATTAACTATAGGTGTCGCTGGTACCAGCGCAACAGCAACAGTAGAATTCCTAGGCTATCACAAGGATGCTGCTGGAGTGGTGCGCTCCAAAATTGGCGTTCCAACATGGAGCGATGCCGCATACCGCAACATAGGCATTGGCAATACTCTAACTGGTGCTGCCAACGCCTATGCTGTGACTATTACACAAGTGTATGATATGAGCAGCACCAACGCCGATGCATTTGAAAATGATCTTAACGCGCAAAACGATGTTTTTGAAAGTTTGTCAAGCCGGACGTCCAGCTCTTCATACATTGACTTTAGTGAATTGAATCCATTTGGGCAGCCTGATCAATAAAATATATGTTAGACAATTCATACTATTATTATGGAACAATCAAAAAGATTGTTGCAGTGTTTGGTACATTATTCAACAACATTCACACTGGCAAACTTATAGACGGTAAGCTGTCCGCTGTTACTCGAGTTCCTCTAGCATATGGCCCAAAAGAGCATTGGCTAGCACGCATTCGTCAAAACAGTGTTGACCACAAAGAAACTGAAATTGCCGTAAAGGTTCCGCGCATGAGCTTTGAAATATCAAGCATTGCATATGATGGCGCGTCAAAACTAAATCGGCTTAATCAGGAAATTATAAGCAGTGGCAACGGCAGCAAAAATTATTATTGGCAAACGGTTCCGTACATAATTGGCATGCAACTTAGCATATATGCGCGCAACCAAGATGATGCATTGCAAATTTTTGAGCAAATTATTCCAACATTTTGTCCTGAGTATAGCGTGTCGGTAAAAGACTTGGCCGTACCAGGAACCACCACCGATGTGCCAATAGTTTTGACTGGCACAACTTTTAGCGATGATTATGAAGGTGACTATCAAAGCAGTCGCCGTACACTGGTGTATACACTTGATTTTAATATTAAAGTGCAATTTGCTGGGCAAAAAGCAACAAGCAAGACCATCAAAACCGTCACAACCAAATTGCTTGATGTCACGCTGTTTGCGTCTGGTGCGTCTGGTGCGTCTGGTGCACTAGATCAAGTGAGAGTAAGCCTTGGCAACCCGACAACGAATACGCCAGACAACTATACCACCGTGACAACATTTGGATTTGTATAAATCTTTATAGCATGAGCCTTAAACCAGTAAAGTCGCGTCAAGATATACTTGATTCATTGCAAACACATTTGCCAGCAGCAGAAACAATTGTGGCCACCAGTGTAACCGTTGCATTGCCCACAGCTGACGATATTAGCGTTGATGTTGAAGAAGACTATCGATTTGCACGTGAGCACATTAAGAAACTGATTGGTACAAGCGACGAAGCAATTGCCACGATGCATGCATTTGCGGCGGATGCCGAACACCCACGCGCATTTGAAGTGCTGGCTGGCATGATTAAGAGCGCTGCAGATATGAATAATCAGTTGTTAACACTGCAACGTGACCGTAAGAAACTTGTTATTGAACCGGTTGCATCAAAAAGTGTAAGCTCCAATACCACAAACAATAGTATCTTTGTTGGAACAACCACCGAATTGCAGAAGTTCCTTAAAAGCCAAGGTGAAACAACAGTTGACGTTTAACCATCCCTCTGGGAACCTTCGGTTAATGCAATATATAATCTGATTGCCATTAGCGGTTTGATCTAAAACAATTGTAACAGGTTTTACAAACTTGTAAAGGATAAAAATATAATATATGTCGGCACACCCCAATTCTTATAATGGCAATATGCAAGTTAAAGCAGATGGCGTGCAGCAAAACTTTACTTCATTTGAAATACAAGAATATCAGAAGTGCATGGCCGACCCGGTGTATTTCACCAAGACATATGTAAAAATCATTCATGTAGACCATGGATTGGTGCCTTTCAAGTTGTATCCTTACCAAGAGAAAATGTTTAATCATTTTAATGACAATCGTTTCTCTATTGTTCTTGCGCCGCGGCAAGTTGGCAAAAGCGCGAGTGCTATTATATATCTCCTGTGGTATGCGCTGTTTCATAGCGAAAAGACAATTGCAATTTTAGCAAACAAAGGCGCAATAGCTAGAGATATGCTAGCGCGCATTACGCTTGCTTTAGAAAACGTGCCATTCTTTTTGCAGCCCGGAACAAAGGTGCTCAACAAAGGCTCAATTGTATTTTCCAACAATTCAGAAATTTTAGCGGCAGCAACAAGTAGTAGTAGTATTCGAGGCAAATCGGTAGCACTGCTTATGTTGGACGAATTTGCATTTGTTGAAAATGCATCAGCCTTTTATACAGCTACCTATCCGGTAATTGTTAGTGGAAAAAATACCAAAGTAATTGTCACAAGCACGCCCAATGGAATTGGCAATATGTTTCATAAATTGTGGGAAGGCGCTGTTCAAGGCACCAGCGATTACAAAGCGTTTCAGGTTGATTGGCGAGATGTTCCGGGACGAGACGAAGAATGGAAAAGGCAAACCATTGCCAACTCATCGCAGCTGCAATTTGACCAGGAGTTTAACTGCGCTTTCTTGGGAAGCGGCAGCACACTAATTAGCGCAAATGCACTGCTTGGCCTGCAAGGAGTTGAAGCAAACAAACAGCAATATGGCATAAAGTATTATGACGACCCGGTTGAAGCGCATGACTATATTATGACGGTTGATGTTAGCAAAGGGCGCGGCCAAGACTATAGCACATTTACTGTTTTTGATGTTAGCAGCATGCCATTTAAGACGGTGTGTACTTATCGTGACAATCTTATAAGTCCATTGATATATCCAGAATTGATAGTGCGGGCCGCAAAGCAATACAACAATGCAATGCTTGTTATAGAAAACAATGATGTTGGGCAGGTGGTGTGTAATGCTGTATACTATGAATATGAATATGACAATATGTTTGTTTCAAGCAGCGTTAAGAGCAATGGCATTGGTGTGATAATGACCAAACGTGTAAAACGCATTGGCTGCAGCAATCTTAAAGATTTGATTGAAAATGGAAAGTTGCACATATGCGATATGGACACCATTGCAGAGCTAAGCAGCTTTGAGCCGCATGGAGAAAGTTATGCTGCACGCGGCAGTGCACATGATGACATGGTTATGAATCTTGTGATGTTTGCATGGTTTGTTAGCACGGAAGCATTTGGCGGCATGAGCAATGTTGATCTTAAACAATTGTTGTATAGCGAAAAGATACGCGAAATGGATGAAGACGTTCCATTGTTTGGCATCATAAATACATATGCATCTGATGCTCCGCCAAGCGCGCACTATTATGAAGAAGCACTAGAGCAAAATCGTGAATGGGCCGGCTTGTAAATCACTCATTTTATAAATAGGATTATTGAAAGCCTTCTTATTATGACAACTTATTATAACAACTGAAAAAAATAAAAAAATATGGCCTTATACTCACCAGGTGTCGAAATTAAAGAAGTCGACCTGACAAACATCGTGCCTGCACTAGCTACCAGCGTTGGTGGTTATGCAGGATCATTCAACTGGGGGCCAGCCGGCCAACTGGTTACGGTAAGCTCCGAAAAAGAGCTTGCACAATATTATGGGCTGCCCACTAATATTACACCGTCAACCACCGCCAGTTTTTTTACTGCTGCCAGCTTTTTAAAGTATGGCAACAATCTTAAAGTTTCTCGTTCGGTTGAAACTGGAGACAAAAATGCTGCATCACAACCATGGCAAGCAACTGGAAATATTACAACTCTCGCGGTGTCGCCTAACGCGCCTGGCGCTAATTATGTAGTAGGCGATATACTTTCCTTGAGCGGTGGTGGTACACCCGGAAATTTTGCAACAGCAATAGTAGCCACTATCACTGGCAGCGCAGCGACCGGTCCAGTTGCAACTGTTACTCTTCAATATGGTGGTGCAGGCTATACCGCGACCAATTTCTCGACCACAAACACCACAGGGTCTGGCTCTGGCTGTGTGGTAACGGTCAGCGCGGTTTCAACAGATTCATATGATTCTAATTTCACTGCCGCGCAAATTAAAAATAAAGATGCGTTTGATGCAACAGTAAGTGGCACAATACTTAAAAGCGCAATTGTTGGGCGTTATCCAGGTGCTCTTGGCAATTCATTGAGTGTTGTACTTTGCCGTAGTGCTGCATTAACACCAGCAACTACAGGTCAAACTGATGGTACAGCGCGCAGCGATGTGTCAAATTATTTTTCGTATGTGCCAGGCACCAGCACATATTCAGCAAAAGTTAAAACCGCAACTGGAGCAGCGAGCTCGGTGGAGTTTAACGATGAAATACACATTGCGGTGGTTGACGCCGGTGGCTCCTTTACTGGCACGGCCGGCACCATTCTTGAAAAATATGAAGGCCTTTCTATTTTTACTGATGCAAAAACAGAGGATGGAGCTTCCAATTATTACCGTGATGTTGTTAACAATCGGTCAAACTACATATACATCAATAAGCTGATGTTTACACGCAATACAGTAGTTAATGGAACTGCAACTTTGTTGAAAGAGGCTGAATTTACACGGACGGATGTTACAGCCGCCTCAGCGGCCGTGAATACCACGTATTTAAGCGCGCGATCGATAGTGGGCGGTGGTATAATTATAAATTTATCGAGTGGCACAAACGCTGTCATGACGACGAGTGGCATGACCAGTGCTTATGCCATGTTTGCAGATGCACAAAGTGTTGATGTGAATTTGCTGTTTGGCGAGGTGCACAATGTTACTGCAACGGCAACGGCTAATGACAGCACATTGACAACTTTAATTGAAACTCGTAAAGATTGTGTAGGTTTTATAAGTGCGCCATTAGACGTTGCAGCAAAAACAAGTGACGACATCAAACTGACCACAATAACTGGCAAAGCTTCGGTCGGCACCGTCAGCAGCTATATGGTAATGGATTCTTCACCGGTTTATGTGTACAACAAGTACAGTGACAACTATCTTTATATTCCTGCTTGCGGACATGTTGCCGGTTTATGCGCAAATACTGATGCGGTTGCTGATGCATGGTTTAGCCCAGCTGGTTTTAACCGTGGTCAATTGCGAGACGTGATAAAACTGGCGTACAATCCAAATGAGGCCGCGCGCAACACTCTTTATAGGGCTGGCGTAAATCCTATTTGTGCATTTGCTGGACAAGGTATTGTATTGTATGGAGATAAAACACGTTTGACAAAACCAAGTGCATTTGATCGCATCAATGTTCGTCGCCTATTCATTACGCTTGAAAAATCAATTGCTACTGCGTCTAAATATCAGTTGTTTGAACAAAACGATGACTTTACGCGCGCTGCATTTAAAAATATGATTGAGCCATACCTGCGCGATATTCAAGGGCGCCGTGGCATTACTGACTATCGCGTTGTTTGTGACGGCACAAACAACACTGGTGCAGTGATTGACAGCAACTCCTTTGTTGCCGACATTTATATCAAACCAACGCGTTCCATCAATTTTATTACGCTTAACTTCATTGCTACTCGCACTGGTGTTGAATTTAAGACGATCGTTGGTTCCTAATATAAATAAACATATAACAATTTAACATAAAAAAATATGGCTGGAATCGAAGATTTTAAATCAAAACTAACAGGCGGTGGCGCACGTCCAAACTTGTTTCGTGTAACATTGGCATGGCCTGGGTCATCTGCCTTTGATCAAGAAAAGGCAAGCTTTCTAATCAAAGGCGCGGCATTACCATCAAGCGTAATTGGAACAATCCCGTTAAAATTTCGCGGGCGTGAATTGAAAATTGCGGGTGATCGCACGTTTGAAACATGGAGCATTACTGTTATCAATGATAACAATATGACCATTCGCACTGCATTTGAAAATTGGATGAATCTCATCAATGCACACAGCGCAAACGTATCGGCATATGTTGGTGCTCAATCATTGGGATATATGGCACAAATGCAAGTTGAACAACTTGACCGCAGTGAAAACGTATTGAAAACATATACATTTAAAGATGCGTATCCAATTAACATTCAAGCAATTGAATTGAATTATGATACAACCGACGCCATTGAAGAGTTCACTGTTGAAATGAATTATCAATACTGGTCTGATGAAATCAACAACATTTTCTAAACCTTAGAAGTGTTTACCTGAGCAGGAGCATGAAAAATCGTGCTCCTGCTTTTCTTATATATAAAACATATGAAGATATTTGGATTTGAAATAACCAAGCGGCTTGGTAAAGATGCAGATGATAAAGCGGCCGCAGCACAAAGCTTTGCATTGCCAGTTGACAATGATGGTGCAGCATATGTTAGTGCCGCAAGTAGTGCTGCTGGTTATTATGGGCAAATTCTCGATATTGATGGTGGCAGTCTAAACAATGAAAAAGATCTTATCTTGCGTTACCGTGCAAGCGCAATTCAACCGGAATGTGACGCGGCCATTGCAGAAATTGTAAATGGCGCAATTGTAAGTGATAGCGATGGTTCGCCAGTTTCTCTTATTCTTGACCAGGTTGATCTTGCGGACAGCATAAAGAAAAAGATTCATGAAGAATTTGCACGTGTGTTGCGGCTCCTGTCATTTAACAGTATGGGCTATGACCTGTTTCGCCGTTGGTATATTGATGGTCGTTTGTATTTTTACCTGATTATGGATCCCAACAAGCCAAAAGAAGGTATTAAAGAGATTCAACAAATTGATCCGCTAAAGATTAAAAAGATTAAAGAAGTTAGCACGCGCATTGACAGAGTAACTGGAATAAAAACCAGTGAAATTACTGATGAGTATTTTATGTATACCGAAGATTTTAATAGCAACTCTGGGGTGAGTGGTTTAAAGATTGACACAAATGCTATTGTGTATGTACCAAGTGGTGTGCTTGATGAGAATGGTAAAGTTAGTATTAGCCATCTACACAAAGCCGTAAAGCTGGTGAATCAGCTGCGCATGATGGAAGACGCATTGGTAATTTATCGTATTGCACGTGCGCCTGAGCGCCGTATTTTCTACATTGATACTGGCAACCTGCCCAAAGGTAAAGCCGAAGAATATGTGCAAGGCATTATGGCCAAGTACCGCAACAAGCTGATGTATGATGCCAATACCGGTGAGATACGCGATGACCGCAAGACCATGAGCATGCTTGAAGACTTTTGGCTGCCGCGTCGTGAAGGTGGCCGAGGCACGGAAATTACCACACTGCCTGGTGGTGACAATCTTAGTCAAATTGAAGATGTTATTTATTTTAAGAAGAACTTGTACAAAGCGCTAAATGTTCCTTCAACACGTCTTGAAAGTGACAGCATGTTTAGTGTTGGGCGTAGCACTGAAATTAGTCGTGAAGAAGTTAAATTTCAAAAGTTTATTAATCGCCTGCGCCGCAAATTCTCCACACTATTCATTGATGTTTTGCGCGTACAGCTGATACTCAAAGGCGTTATTACAGCGGATGATTGGGAGTCTATTCGTGAAACTTGTAGTGTTGACTATATAGAAGACAACTTCTTTAGTGAACTTAAAGACTTTGAAATTATGAAAGAACGCATTGGTATGTTGGACACCATCAGCGGTCAAATTGGCAAATACTATAGTGAAAAATGGGTTCGTTCAAACGTCCTAAATCAAAGTGATGAAGATGTAGAAAGAATGGACGAACAAATTAAACAGGAAGCGGATGCGGCCGGTGAAGATCCCACGGCGGAAGATGATCAAGAAGATGAAGACAATATGGCTGAGAAATATAAATAGAAATATAAATAGAAATATATGAGTAACATTAGAAATTTTATTAAAAGCGTTGTCGCAGGTGACGCCAACAGCAGCGCGGCCGCAATGCAACGCATGATTATTGACAAAGTCAAGACCGTTCTTGATATTAAGCGTGTTGAACTAAGTGCTAGCATTTATGATGCGCCAAAAATCACTGAGAGTGCTGTAACCGAGGCGCTTGAGAAAAACACAAAAAAGTTTGATTATGCAAAAGGTTTAGCCCTTGAGCGCAAAGACCCAAAGTTCCGTGAAGCACAAGGTGAAATTTACCGTGCGCTTGATGATGAAGACAAACGTGCGCTTTCACGCATTATTCAAATTGATACACGCGACGACGACGGCAAGCAATTTGAAAAAGAAATTCGCATGCTATATACAAAGCTAATGAAAAAGTTTAAAAACACCAGCACAGCAGATGGTGGTAATCCAAAGGTTTATGATGCACTAAATTATGTGCTTGATAAAATCTGACTTTGTATAAATAAACTATTATCAATATGAAGTTAATTACCGAACATTTAGAAGATTTACACTATTTGGTTGAATCGTCTGCAGATGGCAGTAAGAACTATGTTATTGAAGGGATATTCATGCAGGCCGAACAGCTTAATCGCAATCGCCGTGTGTATCCAAAACCAATTTTAGAAAGTGCAGTTGCAAAGTATGTAACTGACTATGTTGATCGCGGACGTGCCGTGGGTGAATTGAATCACCCTGAAGGCCCTGCAATCAACCTCGACAAAGTTTCGCATCGCATTACCGCTCTCAAGTGGAATGGTAATGATGTTGTTGGAAAAGCACTCATCCTGAATACGCCAATGGGTAAAATCGTGAAAGGACTATTGGAAGGCGGATGTCAGTTGGGTGTTTCAAGCCGTGGTATGGGAACCGTTGCAAGCAAGAATGGTCAAACATTTGTCAATGATGACTATGTGTTGTCCACAGTTGATATTGTACAAGATCCAAGTGCTCCGTCCGCTTTTGTGAACGGCATTATGGAAGGCGTAGAATGGATCTGGGACAATGGACTGCTTAAGCAGCAACAAATTGAAATGTATGAGACAGAAATTAAGAAGGCCTCTTTTGCTAAACAAGCTATAGCTCAGGAACGTATCTTCAAAGATTTCCTCTCCAAACTCTAAACAAAATAAAGTAATATAACTTATGCAAAAAACATACAAAACAATTGAAGATGATATCATTGAAGATATCACCGAAGAAACATTACTTTCTCTTGACCAAACTTTAGAGGCGGACGCGGAATCTATTGAGATCGCTGAAGCTAAAGTTAAGGAAGAGGAAGACGAAGAAGAAGATGCTGACGAAATGGAAGAAGCCATGGATGGTGTTGGTAAAGAAGATGACGACGTCGACAACGACGGTGATTCCGATGAGACTGATGCGTATCTAAAGAATCGCCGCAAGAAGATTGCGGCAGCTATTGAAAAGCAAAATGAAGAAGTGCAACTTGAAGAAGCCAAATTGACAAAAGTAGATGATGACGAATATGAAATGGAATTTAATATAAAGCCACGTTGGGATAAACTCTGGTCGCAAGACGCCGAAAATCCAAATGATCCGCGTCCTTTTGTAAAGACTATCATTGCTGATATTAAAAAACTTAATGACGATTATCAATTCCACGCTTTCATTGAAGCATTGGTCAAACAAATCAAAACGGAAGCTGCTAAGGAGGAACATCGTTCAGTTGACGCGCTTAACGATTTTAATAAAGCATTAGCAAAAGCTGCTGCAGCTTTTGCACAAAACGGTGACCTGGAAGAACCCGATTATAATATTAAACCGTACATTGCTAAAATTATTGGGAAAATTGATCAAATTGCATTAGGATATCAATTTGGAGTTTTTCTTGATACATTAGTTAAACACACAAAATCGCTCTCAGGTGAAAGCAAATCATATAAACAATTTTATTCTGATTTGTCAAAAGCATACTCTAAGTTTGATAAAGAAGTAAATGAAAATATGAAAGAAGACACCCAACTTGAAGAAGGCTCAATGGATATCGCGACTATAGCTAAAAAGCTAGGTCTCAGCGATGCTCAAGTTAATAAACTTGAAATGCAAAGCACCAAACAGTATTCAAAAGGCAAAGGTCAAACTATGTTGCTTGATATATTAAAGACTGTTGATGATATGGATGGTTACGGTCGTAAAGCAGGAATTCATTACGCAAAAACCGGACAATTTGGTATGCTTGACATGATTGTAAATGATCGCGATGCAGATATGGATGAAAATATGAAAGAAGAAGTTGATTCAAGCGACATTACTCGTTTGGTTGAAAGCGAAGTTGGACTAACTGAACAATTCAAAGAAAAAGCAACGCTTATTTTTGAAACGGCAGTTCGCACCAAGGTTGCTGAAGCTGAAGCAACACTTAAGGAAGAGTATGCAACGCGTTTGGCAGAAGAAGTTGAAACCATCCAAGAAGACTTGGTTGAAAAGATCGACAGTTATCTGACATATGCAGTTGAAAGCTGGGTTGCAGACAATAAGGTTGCGGTTGAAAGTACATTGCGTACTGAGATTGCTGAAAACTTTATCTCTTCACTTAAGAGCGTATTTGTTGAAAACTATATTGATGTGCCTGAAGGTAAGACAGATCTGGTTGCACAAATGGAAGCCGAATTATCAGAAAGTCAAGAGGCCGCTGCAAAGCTTGAGCGTATTGCTGAGAGCCTTGCTGAAAAAGTGGAAACACTATCTCGCGCAAATGTTCTTGCCGAAGCTTCTCGTGACCTTGCTGATACTCAAGCTGCACGACTGCAGTCATTATCTGAAGATGTACAATATGTTGATGCCATTTCATTCCGTAAGAAAATTGAAACTCTCAAGGAGTTTTATATCAATAGCCGTCAAAATGTCGAAGAAGAAACCTTTGAAGATTCTTCATACATCAGTAAAGAAACTATCGTCGAAAACGAAACACTTGGTGAAACAATTTCACCAAGCATGCAAAACTATTTAACCGCAATATCTCGCCTCAACAATGCGTCTAGCGCAAATCTTGTAGGCTAATACACGGTTCCCAAACAAACAACAACAACCTAGAAAATAAAAATTATGTTTAATTCAGAACAACTACAAAAAAAATGGGCTCCAATCTTGGAAGCCAAAGACGCTCCTGCATTCAAGGACAACTATCGTAAAGCAATCACTGCCGTTCTCCTTGAGAACCAAGAGAAAGCACTTCGTGAAGAAAACTCACAAGCATCGTTCCTCAACGAAGGCAACGAAATCGGCGCCGGTGGTGCTGCAGTTAAGACCTGGGATCCAGTTCTTATTAGCCTTGTTCGTCGTGCAATGCCCAACATTGTTGCTTATGACATTGCTGGTGTTCAACCAATGACCATGCCTACCGGCCTGATCTTTGCAATGCGCTCAACCTATCAAAATGCTGCTGGGAACAACCAAGCTGAAGCACTCTTCAACAAGCCTGATAAACTTTTCTCTGGCGCTCCTCTTACCACACTTCAGGGTGAAACACTTGGTGCAGGTGGAGCAACTGGTGTCAATACCGATTACGTTGATCCAAACATTGCTCTTGGTTACACAACGCCAGGCGCTAGTGGTGTGAGCACTAGCACTGTTAAAATTGGGTATTCCGATAAGGGTTTTGGTCAAATGGGTTTCACCGTTGACAAAGCAACTGTTACTGCTCAGACGCGTGCTCTTAAAGCAGAATACACAATGGAACTTGCGCAAGACCTTAAGGCTGTTCACGGCCTTGATGCAGAAGCTGAACTTGCAAATATCTTGTCTGTTGAAATTCTTGCGGAAATCAACCGTGAAGTTATTGACACCGTTAATGCTAAGGCAATCACTGGTGGTATTCGCAGCGTAACATTTATTGGCGCAACTGGCGCGGCTGGAGCGATCACCACCGGCGCGCCAACAGGCGGCTTCGATATTAACGAAGATGCCGATGGACGCTGGGCTGTTGAGAAGTTCAAGTCGCTTCTTTTCCAAATTGAAATTGAAGCCAACGCTGTTGCCAAAGCAACACGCCGTGGTAAAGGCAACATCGTAATTTGTTCCTCAAACGTTGCAAGTGCGCTTGCAGCTGCTGGTGTTCTTGATTATGCTCCTGCTCTTGCAACCAACCTGAATGTTGATGATACTGGCAACGTATTTGCTGGTGTTCTTAATGGTCGCATCAAGGTGTTTATTGACCCATTTGCAGGCAGTGATTACATCACTGTTGGCTATCGTGGTACCAATGCATATGATGCCGGCCTCTTCTATTGCCCATATGTTCCGTTGACAATGGTTCGTGCTGTTGATCCTAACACCTTCCAACCAAAGATTGGTTTCAAGACACGTTATGGTCTTGTTGCTAACCCATTTGCGGGCGGTGCTAGCACTGGCGGTGTTGGTACAAACGCTCAAAACCCATACTTCCGTACATTTACGGTAACTGGTCTCGGTGGTGCTTCATACATCCCAACTGATCTAGTCGCTAGCTAATTTGGAGTAATCCTTTTAGGGAATCGTAAGGTGGGCAATCGAAAGGTTGCCCACCTTTTTTACTTTAATAAATACCTTATAATATGGCTACCAATCTATTAGCATTGACCGGTTTTAAGATGCAGTTTAATACTGACTTGTTTCCATTGACACAGCGCTTGGCCGTGGCCGCAAGCTTCCCGAGTATAAGCGTCAGCGAGGTTGCCATCAACTTCTCCAATAAAGCCGGTTTTGTTAGCAGCGGATTCCTACAATACGGTGAGTTGAGCGTACGCATTGGCGTTGATGAACGCCTAGGTGTGTATGATGAATTGTACAATTGGTTAAAGCGCAACAGCGAAGGTGGAGCTTTAGAATCTTACGACTTGGTATTGAATTTTGTCACAAGTCATTTTAATGTATCACGCAGTGTACAATTTACTCAAGTGTTTGCTAGCAGCATTAGCGGTATGGAATTAAACGCACAGGCAAGCGATGTTGAATATGCATTCATTGATGTAACGTTCAAATATGACAATTTTAATTTCCTAGATTAAAAAGATATAAATCAATCTAGAACAATGACTCTAGATGATATATTAAAAATGTGGACTGAGGACAGTAAGATTGACGAAATTAATCTTGATGTTACCAGTATGAAGAGCGCGCAGTTGCATGCAAAATATCTTGAGCTGTATGGCCTGAGTAAACTGCAACTCAAGAAAGGCGAATTGGGTATGGCTGTTTTAAAAAAAGACAAGTGGCTCTATTACAATGGAAAGATGAATAAAGAAGATATGGACGCGCGTGGATGGAGCTATGACCCATTTGCTGGTATGGCAAAACCTCTTAAAAGTGATATGGACTTGTACTATGAAACTGACGCTGACCTTACCAAACTCCGCATGAAGCTGGATTATCAGCAGGTTATTGTTGAGAGCCTTAAGGATATTCTTGACAACATCAAATGGCGCCACACCCACATTAAAAATATGTTGGATTTTCGAAGATTCACAGCTGGAGTTTGATATATGGCTGACCTTACCATAAAGAAAGTAAACGAGTGCACTCTAAAGATTTGGAGTGATGACCATGGTATACTCATGGAAGCACAGGAATATTTTACTTTTTTCGCTGAAGGCTACAAATATATGATGGCATTTAAGAACCGCATGTGGGATGGAAAAGTGCGCCTTCTAGATATGCGCAGTCATACATTACCATATGGTCTCTTGTTGGAATTGCTAAAGTTTGCGGAAGCGCGGCAATACACTGTAGAGCTTGATCGTGATATATGTGAGCGCACTCCGCAGGACAAAAGCACACTCCTTGATTATGCAAGGCGCTTGACGCTAATGGGCGGCCCAAACCGCATTGAAGCACGTGATTATCAATTGAGCGCTTACGCACATGCGTTGAGCGAAGGCCGCAGTTTGGTTATTAGCCCAACCGGCAGTGGTAAGAGTCTAATTATCTACATGATGATACGTTGGTATCTTGACAATCATGATGACAGCATTCTTATTGTGGTGCCCACCACAAGTTTGGTTGAGCAGCTTACAAAAGACTTTGCTGATTATAGCAGCGCCGATGATGGCTTTGTGGCTGACGCGGATGTACATAAGATATATAGCGGTAAAGAAAAAAATAACTTTGACGCACGCGTTGTGGTTACCACATGGCAAAGCGCCATCACCTTGCCTAAACCTTGGTTTGCAAAGTATGGAATGATTGTAGGCGATGAAGCACACCTGTTTAAAGCAAAGAGTCTTAATGCCATCATGAGTGCTCTGGTCAATGCCAGCTATCGTATTGGCACAACTGGAACCATTGACAACAGTCAGTGCAATGAATTGGTATTGGTTGGTAACTTTGGGCCAGTGCATCGTGTTGTTACAACAAAAGAATTGATTGACAGCAATACGCTTGCGCCGCTGCAAATCAAATGTATTGTATTGAATCATGCTGAAGAGTTAAAAAAGATTGTGTGCAAGCTGGATTATCAAGCCGAGATTGCGGCTATTGTAAGCCACGCTGGCCGCAATGCTTTTATTACGCGGCTTGCTCTTGATCAAAAAGGCAATACACTGGTGTTGTTTAACCTGGTGGCCAAACACGGCAAACCATTGTATGAAGCTATTCGTGCAGCTGCCGCGCCTGAGCGCAAAGTATTTTATGTAAGCGGAGAAGTAAATGCAACTGATCGTGAAACCATTCGTGAAATTACCGAACAGCAAACAGATGCAATTATTGTGGCAAGTATTGGAACCTTTAGTGTAGGGATAAATATTCGTAATCTCCATCAAATTGTTTTTGCTGCACCAACCAAGAGTCAAATACGAGTATTGCAAAGTATTGGGCGAGGCCTACGCAAAAGCGATGATGGGCGCGGGTGTACTGTGTATGACATATCAGACAACTTTAGCTGGAAAAAGAAAAAGAATTATACTATGAATCACGCCATAGATCGCATCAAGATATACAATAAAGAAGGATTTGATTATAAGATTTACGAAATTCAATTGCCATGACCAAAGAAGACAACCAATTGTTAGACAGCCTTGACATTCGTGTATATACCACAGTAAGCGGACGGCAACTTGTTGGTGAATTTGAAGAGCTGCACAATGAAGTAATCATACTCAACAGCACACTTGAAATGGTACGCGTACACACTAAAGATGGTATTGGCATGCGTATGATTAACGCAGTGGCGCACAACAATGGTGCTCCAATGCACCTTTACTTGCAATCTATAGAAAGCGAAAGCTTTGCAAGCAATCAACTTAAACAATTGTATTATAAGCAACTGCTGCTTGATAGACTAGCTGAATTGTTAACAGAGTCAGACGACGATAAAAACAAAGGTTATAAACAAACCTTTACTGACCTTGATCCTCCAGATTATGATTGGAGCAATTCAATTGACCGTTGGAGCAACTAATTGGTTGTTAGCGAATCTTATATTATTATAACACAAGTGAATATTCTTGTAAACAACAAAATGCATTTGCATAGAAAAAAGTTATTTACATTTCTCTACTTTTTGTTATAATATAGGTATGGAAATTGAAAAACCAAAAAGAAAAAGCCGTGGCACTGACTATGTAAACAATGCACTATTTAGTGCAGAGGTTACAGCATATGTCAATGAAGTATCGGCATCGCTAGCAAGTGACACTGAAGCGCCAAACATTCCCAATCATATTGGTGAAGCATTTATGAAAATTTGCAACGGGTTGGCGCGCAGCCCAAGTTTCATGAATTATAGTTATCGTGAAGATATGGTTATGGATGCCGTAGAAAATTGTGTTAAAGCAATTATGAATTATGACGTCAACAAAACCACACGCACCGGCGCGCCCAACGCATTTAGCTACTTTACACAAATTGCCTACTTTGCTTTCCTGCGTCGTATAGCCAAAGAAAAGAAGCAAACCACCATAAAGCAGCTGCTTATTGAAAAAGGCGGTATTGGTATGTTTGCAGAATTTAATGATGACACACTCAATGGCGGAGAAACCATGGTTGAAAAGATTCGTCAAAAGAATGACGCGTTTTATCATGTTGATCGCTGCACTGCAACCGCTGAAGCTTTACCCAAGAAGAAGCCAGCCGCATTTAAAAAGTCCGCCAAACCCAAGGCTGGTCCGCTTGCTGACTTTTTAAACTCTTAACATGAAAATTGCTCTAATTACCGATACTCATGCTGGCGTAAAAACCGGCAGTGATACCTTTCTTGATTATGCTGAGCGATTCTATAGTGAACGATTCTTTCCATATTGCGCAGAACATGGCATTAAAAAGATACTTCATCTAGGAGACTATTTTGATCAGCGCCGCTATGTCAACTATAAAGTGTTGAATCGCAATCATGCAATGTTTATTGCCAAGCTTTATGAGTATGGCATGCACATGGATATTATACCTGGAAACCATGATGTGTTTTTTAAGAATACCAATGACCTGTGCAGCCTCAACGAAGTGCTTGGCAAGTATCCTGAGGTGATTAGCGTTCATATGAAACCCACAGTTGTAAGCTATGGTTCATTGGACATTGCACTGTTGCCATGGATCAATGCTGAAAATTATGCAGAAAGTATACGCTTTATTGAGAGCGCACCGGCAGCATGGCTTGGCAGCCACCTTGAATTGAGTGGATTTGAAATGATGAAAGGCGCGCCAGCCACCAGTCATGGTATGGACTCCGCATTGTTTGCACGCTATGAAACTGTAATGAGCGGACACTATCACACCAAGAGTCAGCGTGACAATATTCATTATCTTGGCGTTGCCTACGAACACACCTGGGCAGATTGCAATGACCCCAAGTATTGGCATGTGATTGACACCGAAACGCGTGAGCTGTTGCCGATACGCAATGACTTGTGCATCTTTAAGAAACTGGTATATGACGATACACCATATGATTCACCGGTTGAGGCTGTCAACCGCATGGATGTCTCTGGAGTAAACGGCACCTTTGTCAAAGTAATTGTTGCTGCAAAGAAAGACCCATTTGCTTTTGACAAATACCTTGATCGTATCAGCGCTCAAGAGCCGTTTGACTTAAAGATTGTTGAAAATTTTGCAGAGTATAACAGCGAGAATGTTCTTGATGATGAAGTTAACATTAGCGACACCAGCACACTATTAAATACATATGTTGATGCTGTTGAAACCGAATTGGACAAAGACCGTATCAAAGGCAAATTGCAAGAACTTTACGTTGAAGCGCAAACTGCAGACGCATTATGATAATTTTTCACAAACTAAAATATAAAAATTTCCTTAGCGTAGGAGACAACGAAATTGAAATTGACCTTAATGCTATTCGCTCTACACTTATTGTAGGCCACAATGGCAGCGGCAAGAGTCTCATGTTGGATGCACTTAGTTTTGTCTTGTTTGGCAAACCACACCGTAGCATCAATAAACCACAACTGGTCAATAGTATCAATGGCAAAGGCTGTAAGGTTGAAGTGCAATTCAACATTGGCCCAAGCGAATACAAGATTGTGCGAGGTCTTAAACCCAACATCTTTGAAATTTGGCTCAACGGCAATCTGGTCAATCAAGAAAGCCACAGCCGCGATTATCAAAAATTACTTGAGACAAACATTCTCAAATTGAATCACAAAAGCTTTCATCAAGTGGTGGTATTGGGCAGCAGTAATTTTGTTCCATTTATGCAGCTTAGTACCTATGCGCGCCGTGAGGTTATTGAAGACCTGTTGGATATTGGTATCTTTAGCAAAATGAATGTTGTGTTAAAGGAAAATCAGGCAAAGCTAAAAGATACACTTAAGGATACCGAATATCAATACAACCTGACCAAAGAAAAGATTGTGCTGCAAAGCAAACACATCACCAATCTTAAAAACATCAATGCCAGCAATGCCGCTAAGTATGATGAAGAAATCACAGAGTTGAGCACTCATATAGCAACACTAGTTGAAGCCAACAGCGCGCTTGCCACAGAGTATGGCACAGAGTATGGCAAAACAAAAACCAAAAGTGAGCGTGATCAAAAAACAAAAGCTAGTTTGTTGTTGTATGAAAGACAAATTAAAGACAACATCAAAAAGATTGTAGGTGAATCGCGATTCTATGAGACCAATGCTGATTGCCCAACATGCAGTCAGACAATTGATGAAGGCATGCGAGACCATAAGATTGAGCAATGCAAAAGTAAAGCACACCAATTGAATGAAGGTTATGAGATGCTCAAGAGCAGCTTGGAGGAAACCGCCGCAGCTCTTGCACAAACCGAAAAGACACTGCAACGTCTCAATGGTCTTAACAATACAATTCACAGCAACCTTAAATTGATTGGCAACTTTGAGCAGCGCATATCTTCATTGCGCGCTGTTAAAAATCAGCAACACAGCGATGTGGATTTGGATGGTGCAACAGCTGAGATTGACGCGCTAAAAGACACACGTGACACGCTTGGCAATCTTAAGAGTACACAACTTGAAGAGCGCACCTATAATGAAGTGATTGGAGAGCTGCTTAAAGATACTGGTATCAAGACAAAGGTTATACGCCAATACCTGCCAGTTATGAACAAGATGATTAACCAATACCTACAGGTACTTGACTTCTTTGTTTCATTTAATTTGGATGAAAGCTTTAATGAAACCATCCGCAGTCGCCATCGTGATGACTTTAGCTATGCCAGCTTTAGTGAAGGAGAAAAAAGCCGCATAAATTTAGCTATCCTATTTACATGGCGTCAAATTGCAAAAATGCAAAACTGTTGCAATACCAATCTTCTTATTCTTGATGAAGTATTTGACAGCAGCTTGGATCCTGATGGTATTGACAACCTATTGAAGATTATGAATACTCTTGATGCTGATACAAGTGTGTTTGTGATTAGCCACAAACAGGATTTGCTGGAAGGAAAGTTCGAACAGAAGATCGAGTTTGAAAAGCATAAAAACTTTACTCGCATAAAAAGCATCTCGTAACCCATTACAAATCAAAAGGTTACAGCGCCTATTTTGCCTATTTTAGAGCAAAATGGGCATTTCTGCATTTTTGCAGTAGAATACCCGTCCAACACAGTTAAAATGCTTAAAAAAGATGGTTTTGCCGTAACTTGTTGCAAATCAATGGTTTTGCCATCGCTGTAAAACTTTTTTCACAATAAACGCATTTTTCTATTTACAAGCCGCGCAAAACATGTTAATATAACTGTATGCAAGCCACAACGGTAAACCGTGAATCTCAGAAAATGCTAGCAAAGCTGCTAGCTAAAGAAAACATCAATGTTCGCGTTGGCAATTACAGCACCGCATTCTTTGATGTAAAAAACCGTGTGTTGGGACTTCCAATGTGGAATGCTGAAAACAAGCAAGTGAGTGACTTGTTGGTTGGACACGAAGTTGGGCATGCACTATACACGCCAGCTGATGCGCAAGCTCGCTTCCACGAAGCACTTCCAGATGCTCCTTTTGATATTGCCAACATTGTTGAAGATGTTCGTATTGAGCGACTTATTCAAAACAATTACCCAGGCCTTGTGTATAGCTTTAAAGAAGGCTACCGCCACTTTATTGAGAAGGACTTTTTTAAAATTAAGGACACCGACATAAGCAAACTTGGTTTTGCTGACCGCTTAAATATTCATGCTAAAATTGGTGGGCAGTTGCATGTACCACTTAGCGCCATTGAAGAAGCGGTTTATGCACGCTGCCTTGCGGCTGAAACTTTTGATGAAGTTCTTGATATTTGCAAGACCATATATGAAATGGTTAAAAGCGAAAAGCCCAAAAAGCAAAGCAAAGCTTCAAAACCAGCCGATGAAAATTCTCCAACCAATCCTCGCAACAAGGAAAGCAAGAAGAAAAGTGATGATGCTGGCCAAGGTGAGAACGGCAGTGACGGAATTCAATCTGACTCTGCAAATGATGAATCGCAGTCTGACTCTAAAAAAGATGAAGCAAAAAATCAGCGCAAGCACAAAGACGACCAAGCGGCTGAGAGTGCTGACAAGCAAGACAAAAACAATGATGGCGCCGACACTGAAGATGGTGGCACCAACGAAAGCACACCAGAATATGGAGACGCTAACGACGAATTGACCAGCCAAACCATGAAATCATTGGGGGAGCAACTCAATGATATGCAGGAGGCGGTTACTGATTATCTTGTTGGCAATGCTCCAGATCCAGATGAAATGATGAGCCATGTAATTCCCGTTGAGGAGATTATGGCTGAACGCCATTTGTCCAGTGTGTATGCGCAAATTATGGCATTGCCAAATGTTCAAGAAGATTGGAAAACCTTTAAGGCTGCCACCAAAAAACACATCAGCGTATTGGTTAAAGAATTTGAACGCCGTAAGGCGGCTTTCCAATATAGCCGTGCCCAACAAAGTACCACTGGTACTATTGACGTGAATCGCTTGCATGCCTATAAGTTTGAAGACCAAATCTTTCGCAGCGTTACTCAACTTGCTGATGCTAAAAACCATGGCATGGTGTTTTTCATTGATTATTCAGGAAGCATGCATGGTACCATTGGACGTGTTATTGTTCAAACTCTGCAACTGGTGTACTTCTGCAAAGCAGTGGGTATCCCATTTGAAGTTTACGGCTTTACCAGCCCGGTTAGCCATTCACGCGAGAATGACAAGCCACCTCTAAAGTTTGGCAGTAACCTTGCATTCCGCTATACACACATTTTTGAATTGGTCAACAGCAGCATGAAGCGCGATAAGTTTGAATTGGCCTGCCGCGAACTTAAAGCTCAGGCTTTTCTTCGTGCCGACAATAATGGCGGATCTGGGAGTATGGCTTTTAGCAATCAGCGCTATGAGGTGATGAATGGTACACCGCTAAACGAGACCATTGTAATTGCGCATGAAATTGTGAAACGCTTTAAAGCACGTCACCGTGTACAAAAGATGAATACTGTTTTCCTTACTGATGGCGATGCATGCCCATGTTTCTTTGACACCAACGAAGACGACGCGGCACACCGCAAGCTTTCTCACATACCAGACTGGAAATGCGGCCACCTGATTCCAATTAATGGTCGCAACATAATGTTCCGCACTCACGATAAATCGTCGCTCTATTCGGCATTGATTGAAAATCTTAGAATCACCTGCGGAACCACTGTGATTGGCTTCTTTGTTGCAAATTACCGCAGCGACTATAAGAGTACTGCAATCAGTGCATTGCGCTATGCTGAAAAAACGGCAGAAGGTATCTTGCCATGGCCGGCAGCCAATGAATTGTTCCAAAAGAAAAGCCGTGAAGCGCGCAAGGAAAAGTGCATGATGATTTTGGGAGGATTCAATTATGATGCATACTTTGTTTTTGACAGCAAAAATGGATTGGACATTAACGATGATGGCGAAGAATTTTCAAGCAATGTTGTTAGTGAAAGCTTCTCCGATGTATCTTCACAAAACCGCCTTGCTAAGGAATTTACCAAATTTACCAGCGAGAAGAAGCTGTCTCGCGTATTCCTCAACAAATTTGCTGAGATTATTGCATAATTCCCGTAACCCATTGACAGTTAATGGCAAGAAAAAAACTTAAAAATTCTTTATTTTTTCCTTTACAAGATGCAAAATTTAGAGTATAATAATTCTGTAAGGCAATATATTATGACAACCAACTGGACCACCGCACAACTTAAGACACTCCAATCATATGGTTGGACCCAACCATTTTCCGATTCAAAGACACTCTACTTTAGCGACAGCTCGCACGTCTTCCATCTTCGCCGCAGCGATTATGATGGCCGAATCTTTTTTGAAGAGCACACCGGTGACTCCTTTATAAAGCACGTGCTGCACAGCTTTGAAGAACTCCTTGAATTTCTTTCATATTTAAAGAGTGTGGCAGCATTTAATCCTTTACACGTTTAAGAAAATAGTTTACAATTACACTGTACCCGTTGACAAACCACTACATTATGAATACACAAACCAAGATACAAAACACACTCGATTCACTGTTCGGCACTGGTCCGATTTTTGAGGTAACCAGCGCAAAGCTGTATGAAACTGGTCGTGCAAATGGCATGACCTATAAGCAAGTTAAAGACAGCATGATGTGCGATAGGTACAAGAGTACTGTCAAGCGTGGCTTATATGACCTGCGCATGCTGTCTTCTCAACCAATGGACATGTCCTGTGCGCAAAGTGTCTCTGCACCAGTTGCAACTTTTAAGCTTGCCGCAGCAGCACCGGCAGCCGCACCCAAGCCGGCACCCAAGCTTACGGCAATCAGCAATGATGATATTTACATTCCTGAGATTGATCCCACCTTTGTGCAGTGGGGCGAATATAAAACCGTCAAGAAGGTGATTGAGAGCGGCATGTTTTTCCCGCTATACATTAGCGGTATGAGCGGCAACGGAAAAACCATGATGGTGGAACAAGCCTGTGCTAAGCTTAAGAAGGAATATATTCGCGTGCAAATTAGCCCAGAGACCGATGAAGACGATCTTATTGGTGGCTTCCGCTTGATTAACGGTGAAACCGTTTTCCACAAAGGACCGGTCATTAAAGCAATGGAGCGCGGCTGCATCCTGATGATTGACGAACTTGATCGCGGCAGCAACAAGATTATGTGTCTGCAAGGTGTTCTTGAAGGCAAGCCGGTTCTTGTGAAAAAGATTGGCCAAGTGATTCACCCAGCCAAAGGATTTAATGTGATTGCTACCGCCAATACCAAAGGCCGCGGCAGTGAGGATGGCCGGTATAGCGCCGCCAATGTAATTGATGAAGCATTCATTGAGCGCTTTGTGGCTACCATTGACCAACCATATCCTGCATTCAAGATTGAGCGCAACATTGTTGCCAAACATATGGAATCCCATGATGTTGCTGATGACGAGTTTGTTGACAAGCTGGTTAGCTGGAGTGCAGTTATACGCAAGACATATGCCGATGAAGGCGTTGACGAACTTATTAGTACTCGCCGCTTGTGCCACATTGTCAAGGCCTACAGTGTCTTCCGCAACAGGCTTGAAGCAATCAGCCTTTGCATTGCACGCTTTGAAAATGAAACGCGCGAAGCATTCCTTGATCTTTACACCAAGATTGACAACAATCAAATTGCTGCACCGGGCGAGCCAATTGCTTCACCCGAGCCGGTGGATCCGGAAGATCTAGTACCTTTCTAAACTTTAGCAATGGTCTTACGCTAAACATGTAAACACAGACCACCAAAACAAAACACAACACACACAGTATGAATAAAAAGCAAATTGCTCAATTCGCCCGTATCGCCAGCCGCATGACTCAAAAGGAGGCAATCTATGCTATCCTTGAGACTGGTCAAGAATTTACCGTCGCCGATGCAAAGGCTGCGGGTATTGCTGATCCAGCACGCGTGGTCAACCAATTGCGTGACCTGGGCCATCCGGTCTACCTCAACGAACGCAAGACCAAGACTGGCGAGATTGTCAAGCGCTATCGTTTGGGAACACCACGTCGCAATGGCTAATTGTTAACAATGCAGGAGCATGGCAAACACGCTGTGCTCCTGCATTTCTTACTTATGATACACGACCACTCCAAACCAAAAGGCATCAAGTATGATGGTGAAAAACCAGATTATAGTTTGATTCCACCGTATGCTCTTGAAGAAGCGGTAAAAGTTCTTACTTATGGAGCGGTTAAGTATTCTCGGGACAACTGGAGACTGCTCGATGATGCAAAGACGCGTTACTTTGCAGCTGCTCAACGGCATATGTGGGCATTGCAAAAAAGCGAAACATATGATCCTGAGAGCGGCCTACATCACGCTGCACATGCTGCTTGCTGTATGCTGTTTTACAATGAATTGCATTTTACAGCTAAAGAAAAAAAATAAAAAGATTTACATTTTTAAGACAACCGTATATAATTAACTATATGACAAAACTATCCACACAGACACTAGACATTCTAAAAAACTTTGCATCAATCAATAGCAACCTGATTGTTAAAAGCGGAGAAGCGCTGTCAACCATTTCCGAAGCAAAGAACATTATGGCAATTGCCGAGATTGGCGAGACCTTCCAATCCACCTTTGGAATTTATGATCTTAATGAATTCATTAGCATGTTTTCATTGATGAATGATCCAGATCTTGACTTTACAGCTGACAGCGTTGTATTTAAGAGCGGCCGTACCAAGGCAAGCTATCGCTTTGCCGATCAAAGTATTCTCACTACTCCTAAGAGTAAAATCAATATGCCAGCTGCGGATTTGGTTGTACACATTGGCAGTGATCTGCTCGCACAAATTCGTAAAGCGGCTGGTGTTCTTGGGCATACCATTGTAAGTATCAGCGGAGAGGCTGGAGCAATTACATTGAGTGTGGTTGATCCAAAGAACAGTACGGCCAACAGCTTTAGTGTTGTTCTTGATGACGCCAACGACAATAAAAACAACTTTGATTTGCAATTCCTTATTGCCAATCTTAAAGTGATCCCAGGCGACTATGAAGTAAAAATTAGTTCCAAGCTTATTAGTCATTGGACCAATACATCTTCTCCTATAAATTACTACATCGCTCTTGAAAAAACAAGCAGCTACAACGCATAAAACAATCCCACAAAACATATGACTACACAAAACGAACAAACACACCCGATTAGCATTGATGATATTGCGCTTATGGTCAATATCATTGGCACAGTATCGCGCCGCGGCGCATTTGAAGCAGCTGAATTTACCATCATTGGTGGTTTATTTGAAAAGCTTAAGGCCTTGCTGCCAGAGCCGGTTGCAGAAGACGCTGAACCAGCTGAAACAACCAACACATGTGCTGACACACAAGACACACCTCCAAATCAATTGAATTTTGATTTTGGAGCCGCTCAAGACACACCACAAGACTAATATGAATATAGGCAGACATGACGGGGCTGACAAGGGCAGCTTTCCTTTTAGGTTGTTTACCGCACCTGGGCGGCTTATCCTGTGGATTCAATACATGAGTCCAGCTGGTGATGCATCTACACGTGGAATGGTTGAACAAACCAGGCGCCGCGCTAGCAGCCCCGCCATGGCTGTTTTATATTCGCTTGCGGTTTATGCGCTTGCGCTTGTGTACATATATGGAGTGTGCACAGGCGACTCTACAAAAGAACCACAAACGTCTTCTGGGTATCACAATAAATAATAAAACTACAAACTACAAAAATGTCTGACCATCTATATGAAACACCAACCACTTTTGACCCAAACAATCCAGCCGACTTGCAGGAAATGGTAGCGGCCATTACAGAAATTGAGGCAGAACTTTGCAAACTGGAGAATAGCGCCGATCCGTTTAAGCAAACCATATTTACACTTCTTAAACGCCTAAAGGCAATAAACCAGTAATTGCATGCGCATGCTAGCAAATTAACAATATAAAAATAACTATATAATGAAAAAGATTGATAAAGAATATTTGTGGGTAGAGCGGTACCGGCCGCAAACCATTGATGAATGCATCCTACCGGCAGCATTAAAGAAAACCTTTAATGACATTGTGAAGGGCGGTCAGCTGCCTAACCTGCTTCTTGCAGGAACGGCTGGCCTAGGCAAGACTACAGTTGCTAAAGCATTGTGCAATCAGCTTGATCTTGATTACATCATGATTAACGGCAGTGAGGAAAGTGGTATTGATGTGCTTCGCAATAAGATTAAGCAATTTGCAAGTAGCGTATCGTTGGCTGGTGGGTATAAAGTAGTTATTCTGGATGAGGCAGATTATTTGCAAGCAACATCTACACAACCAGCTCTGCGCGCATTCATTGAAGAGTTTAGTAACAATTGCCGCTTTATTCTTACGTGTAATTTTAAGAACCGAATCATCGAGCCGTTGCACAGCCGCTGCAGCGTGATTGAATTTAATACTCCTAAGAAGGAGCTGGCCGCCTTGGCTGGCGACTTTATGAAGCGCCTGTCGGCCATTCTCAAAGAAGAAGGCGTAGCTTTTCAAGACAAAACCATTGCTGAACTTATTATTCGCTATGCGCCAGATTGGCGTCGAGTGTTAAATGAATGCCAACGCTATAGTACTAGCGGTGAAATTCCTACGGCAATTTTGGTAGGCATGAGCGATCAAAACATTGCTGAACTCACAACACACTTGCGTGCTAAAGATTTTAAGAGTATGCGCAGCTGGGTTGTCAACAACAGCAGTCTTGATAGCACAGTTGTATTTCGTAAGATTTATGATAGTCTATATGACACCGCTGCTCCCAACAGTATTCCAAGCGCAGTTCTTATTCTCGCTGACTATAGTTACAAGGCAGCCTTTGTAAGTGACCGAGAACTTAATATGGTTGCGTGCATGACAGAACTCATGAGCAACGTTGAATGGAGCAAGTAATATGGCCGCAAAGAAAAAAGAAAGTGCGCAACCAGCCGCGGCTCCAAAATTAAGTTTCTTTTCTTTTCTCAATAGCATAAATGAAGGAAGCAATGGTAAAAGTTTATTGGCCGAGTGTAAAGCTGACAGCAGCGAAGGCGCTGCAGACGCATCTAGTGTGGAGCGTGCATATGTACCATTCATGGTCAACCGTGGTCTCTCATACTATAATGATACTGTGTTGCTTGCCAATGAAATGAATCGTTATGCTGCGCTGCCAGTCAAGATGCAATATGATTTTCTAAAGAATACCGTTCGTGCAAAGAAACGCTTTAGCAAATGGAGCAAGAAGATGGATGACGGCGCAGATGTACAGCTGCTAATGAATCATTATTGTTATAGTGCTGAAAAAGCGCGAGCAGTATTGCCATTATTTAGCGAGAGCGCGCTGTCAAGTATACGCGCAAGCCGCGCGCAAGGCGGCCATGCAAAATAATATAAATAGTTTATATTACTATGAATGATTTGCAAACTGTTGTTGGCTGGACACCTGCTGATATGGTGGAGGTGGATTTAAACGAACCGGATGATTTTCTTAAAGTAAAGGAAACATTAAGTCGTATTGGTGTAAGCTCAAAAAAGGATCACAACGTGTTGTATCAAAGTTGCCACATCCTTCACAAACAGGGCCGCTATTTTATTGTTCATTTTAAAGAATTGTTTATGCTTGATGGCAAACCGTCAACATTCACACATGATGACTATTGCCGCCGCAATACCATTATTACACTGCTTGGTGATTGGGGATTGGTGCGCGTATTAAACGCGCAAAGCATTAAGGAAGTAACCAATCTTAAGCAAATTAAGATTATATCGCATGCCGTAAAGAGCCAATGGGAGCTGCGTTCAAAGTATAGTATTGGCAACATAAAAAAGAAATGATTAAATTGTTAGCAGTGTTGTTTGCGCTTACACAGTGCAGTTGTTATATAAGCGTATATGACCCATATTATGTCAGCACACCAGCTCCCATATATGTGGCACCAAGTGCTTATAGTGCTTACGGATATACTCAAACATACCGCAATTATTATTTGCGGCCATACACCAGCTGTGTTGACACTTATGCGCGGCGCCTTTGGGTTCCTTCATACAACAGAGCGCGCTGTTACTAAAGAGTTAACGGTGTATAGCTTAAATATATAAATACACATATACCATTATGTGCTGCATAGCTGTCAAATATATCAAGGAGTATGGTTGGGTTGGTGCAAAAAACCGCGACCGCAACTATAAGACCGAAATCGAAATTGTCAACTCCAACAGAGAAAACATTCAACGCTTATACATTGATGATCAGACCACTCGTTGGACCGAAGGCGTCAATGAATATGGCGTAGCAATTATCAGTGCTTCTTTTAGTGTAAAGAGCGACGAAAAAGAAGGCGGTAAAGTATTGGCCAAGAAAGGCAAAAAGAAAGCAATGATATCACCGGACGGCCTGGCTATTCGCAACTCATTGCTCTGTAAGGACCCTAAGAGCGCAGCAAAGATGCTTATTGAAAAGGAACTTGCTGGCGCAACTTTTATTTTTAACAGTGACAAATGCTATCTTCTTGAAGGCGGATTTACTGTTAAGAAAGCCGATAGCACCGACAAGAAGCCGCGCAAATATATTTACAACCTAAAGGAAATATCTAAAGACGAAAATCATTGTGTTCGTACCAATCATGGTATTGATCTTCCGCAGCTAGGGTATAGTGCAAATGCAACTGACCCAAAAATAATTGAATCAAGAAAAAGTAGCGAAGAGCGTTGGAAAATAATCAACAACTACCTGCGTGACATTGAGATTAATGACCCGGTCGACTTTCTTGAGGCAATGAGCCAAAAGCCAAATGATGACGCATTTATGAATCCAGTGCGCATGGGTGACCCAAGCAAAGGTGACATGGTTACAACTGGTCAGTTGCTTATCAACAGTAAAGAACGCACCCTACACTATCGCCCAATTTACAGCAGTGTTCATTTTAGTTATGACAAACTAAATGGTCAAACTGCAAAGACTTTCTTTGAAATTATTAGTTCACGCAAATTGCTTTCTTTTAGAGAATTTGCGTCTAATAAGAATAAATAGATTTGTGGCGAGGTTGGCCACAAAGACAAATGCTGTTTCAGGTTTGTCTACCACATAAACCATAAACTTGCTTAATAAGGAGTTATATACACATGAAAATAAATACACTAGCCCCCTGGGGCATTGGGTTTGATCGAGTCTTTGCAGACTTTGATGTCGCGTTTAAGGAAAATACACATGTATACCCACCACATAATGTGGTCAAGATTGATGATGATTCATTCTTGGTTGAACTTGCGGTTGCGGGATTCTCTATTGAGGATCTTAGCATTGAAACTGTTGAAAATTCGCTGGTGGTTACTGGTGAACACAGTGAAGATGATACACGGGAGTATACGCACAAAGGTATCAGCACGCGCCGGTTTACGCGCAAGTTTACATTGGCCGAATATGTCAATGTTGGCGAAGCGTCACTTGCAAATGGTATCTTGAGCATCGCTCTTGAGCGAGTGATTCCTGACGAGAAAAAGCCACGCACTATTGCTATCAAGTAAAGCGGAGCAAAATAAAAACCAGATCGGCCCAGTTTGTAGTTTACATCTGGGTCGATTTAGTTTATAATAACATATAATGATTAACGGATTCTATACTTGCATCGACCGTCACATGAATTCACTGCGCTACAGAGGCTATGATGACGATGGTAAAAAGGTTTACAACAGTTACAAATTCCGTCCAGTAATGTATCTGGAAAGTAAGGATAAAGCTGCAAAGTGGCGTAGCCTTGAAGGGCTCCCGCTTGAGCCGATGAGATTTAACAGCATGAGCGAATGCCGCGAGTTTGCAAAAAGCTATGAAGGTGTTCCTAACTTTAAGATTTATGGAAATGACCGTCACATTCCTGCTTTCATTCAGGCGGAGTTTCCCAATGAAATTGTGTATGACCGCCGTCTTATTGACATTGCATACATTGATATTGAAACTGCTTATGGCGTAATTCCAGGCGTTACAACCACCAGCTTCCCTGAGCCTAGTGAGGCGCGTCATAGCGTGCTGACCATTGCACTAAAGAGCAGCAGAGCTGAGCAATACATTGTGTGGGGACTAAAGGATTATGACTGCAGCGCTAGCAGCGTCCCTCATCTCAAAAAGGAGTATCGCCAATTTGAAACCGAAGGTGAAATGCTGTTAGACTTCATTGCATGGTGGAGCGACACTCTCAATACTCCAGATGTGATTACCGGCTGGAATACCACACTCTTTGATGTTCCTTATCTTGTGAATCGTATTAGTAGAGTATTGGGCAGTGATGAAGCTAGCAAGCTGAGCCCATGGGGCAAGATTGAGCAAAAGACGGTTACTGTGAAAGGCCGTGAGAATACTCTCTATAACATCGCCGGCATTCAGCAACTTGACTATATGGACTTGTTCCAAAAGTTTACGCTCAACACCTATGGCAAGCAGGAAAGCTACAAGTTGGACAACATTGCTGAAGTAGTGCTTGGTCAAAACAAGTTGGACTATGGCGAAGAAGGCACGCTAGCCAAACTGTATGAGCGGGATTTTCAAAAGTTTGTGGACTACAACATTGTCGACGTTGAACTTATTGAACGATTTGAAGCTAAGCTAGGATTGATTAACCTTGTGTTTACGCTTGCATATTTTGGTGGTGTCAACTATAGTGATACATTGGGTACGGTTGCCATTTGGGATAGCATTATCTTCCGTCGCCTTGCATTAAAAAAGATTGCGGTTCCGCCAAGTCGCCCAAGTCAAAAGGTTAGCTACCCAGGCGGATTTGTCAAGGAGGTGGTGCCGGGCATGTATGATTGGGTTATGAGTTTTGACCTTAACAGCCTTTACCCCAACATCATTATTCAGTACAACATGAGTCCTGAAACACTTGTGCGGCACATGCATCTACCAAGCATGAATCCTGATGTTGTATTGGCCAACAAGACGCACATCAGCCCTGAGCAGAATCTTGCGGTTGCTGCAAACGGCGCATGCTTCCGTCGTGATAAGCAAGGATTCCTTCCAGAGATTATTGAGGAGCTATACAATCGTCGCGTTGGCATTAAAGCTGAGATGATTCGCAAGAAGAAGGAAAAGGAAACCATCAACTTTAAGACTGATGCTAAAAAGTATAAGAGCATTGATATTGAAGTTGAGCGGCTTGAGACCGAACAAATGTGTATCAAAATTCTTATGAATAGTTTGTATGGTGCTATCGGCAACAACTATTTCCGCTACTTTGATATTGCAGTCGCTGAAGGCATTACACTTACAGGCCAGTTGGTTATTCGCTGGGCTGAAGAGCATGCTAATGTTTGGCTTAGCAAATATCTTAAGGATGAAAGCGCTGTAGATCGAGTTATCGCGGCTGACACTGACAGTTTGTATATTCACGTGAAGGATGTGATTGATCGCTTTAAGCCCAACAACCCAGTTGCATTTCTTGATGAATTTGGCAGCAAGGCGGTTGAGCCAATGTTGGCTAAAGCATTTGCCAATTTGGCTGATCTTACCAATGTTTATAAGCCAGCAATGGTTATGAAGCGGGAGGCTATTGCTGACCGTGGAATCTGGACTGCCAAGAAGCGATACATTCTCAATATTCACAACAATGAAGGCGTTCAATACACCGAGCCTAAAATCAAGATGATGGGTATTGAAGCCATCAAAAGCAGTACTCCTAAAGTATGCCGTGGCGCATTCAAGGAAATCTTTAAGATTATTATCAATGAGGACGAAGCCAAGACACAGGCTGCAATCAAGCTGTTCCGCGCGCATTTTGCAACCATTCCAATCGAACAGGTTGCTTTTCCTCGAGGCATTACTGATATTGTAAAGTGGCGTGATAAACAAACCATCTATAGCAAAGGTACACCAATGCATGTGCGTGCTGCTCTAATGTATAATCATATGCTTAAGCAAAAAGCATTAACCAATACATATCAGCCAATTCAAAGTGGTGACCGTATCAAATATATTCCGCTTAGGATGCCAAACCCAACGGGCGAGAATGTGATTGGCTTTGTGGACAAACTGCCGCCTGAATTTGATATGCATCGGTATGTTGATTATGATAGGCAATTCACCAAAACATTCATTGAGCCACTTGAGCTGATTCTTGATGCAATTGGCTGGAGTGCAGAACCACGCGCAACTCTTGATGATTTCTTCAACTAATAAATTACTATATGAATACCACAAACACACAAGACAGTCATATGCAAAGACAGGCAACACATCGATGGGAACAAATAAAAGAATTGTGGGACTGTGGCAAACGTGTTGAAGAAGACGTCAGCACCGATATGCACATGATGCATCAGTATTATGGAGTCAATGACGCCGTTGAAAACTTATCAGCGGCTGATTTGGCTAGCTTTATCCGATTCCGTTATGACTTTTTGCAAGAAGAAGTTAATGAAGGTAAGGCCGCAATCATTGAGCGCAACAGCGAAGAAATTGTTGACAGCCTCATTGATATTATTGTGGTTGCGGCTGGAACTCTTGACCTGCTTCAAGTTGATTTTCAAAAAGCCTGGTTTGAAGTGCTGCGTGCAAACATGACTAAGCAGGTTGGAGTTAAAGCTAGCCGGCCAAACCCGCTTGGATTGCCAGATTTGATTAAACTAGACGATTGGACACCTCCTTCGCACGACGACAACTATGGCCTTATTGAAAAAGCATTTGCTGACCGCGCATGAAGTATAGATTAACCATCTTTAAAAGCATCTATGACAACAAGACGCATCGTCAGCTAACGTTTGACACCTGGGACGCATTTGAAAGTTTGTTGTATAAGCTAAGCAATCAGCCAGGCTACAAGCCCAAGAAGGATGAGCGTAAAGATGGCAGCGCTCTTATCAGCCCAGCTGTATTTCCAACTGGCACAACGCGTGCAAATGCTAATGTAAGTGTATGGGGAGGCTGGGCTGCACTTGATGTTGACACTTATGAAGGACATTGGATGGATGCTATAAGCGTGTTTAGAGATGTACGATATGTGTGTTATAGCTCTGCCAGTTCAACAGACGAACATCCTAAGTTTAGAGTGGTGCTCCCGCTAACATGTGAAGTACCGGCTGATCGCATACGTCACCTGTGGTATGCGCTAAATAAAGAGTACAATGGTTTAGGAGATCCTCAAACAAAAGATCTTAGCCGCATGTATTATGTGCCAGCTGATTACCCAGGCAGCAAAAAGTTTATCTTTAGCAACAGCGATGCACCATTCATTGATCCATATGCGATTATGGCAAAGCATCCATGGAGCGGAAATGTTGCGCGCTTGTCGTTGTCTGATAAACTGCCTGAGGAAATGCGTCGTAAGATTGAGCAATACCGCAAAGAAAAGCTCAACAACACCAGTTACCGGTGGTCATCATACTCCGATTGCCCTTTTGTAAACAAGCGAATGGTTGCGGAATATCGTACAATACAAGAAGGCGGCTGGTATCACATGATGTATAAAATTATGATGAGTATTGCCTCAAGTGCAATGAAACGTGGTTATCCTATTACACCATCTGAAGTTGCCAAGCTGTGTAAAGATATAGACAATGATACTGGCGGCTGGTATAAGAACCGGCCTATGGAAAATGAAGCTAGCCGTGCTATTGACTTTGCGGTACGAAGTTTATAAATAATGGATATGGCTAACAATAAAAAACAAATTGCTGAAGAAGAAACTGTGGACGCAGTTGAAGAAACTACGATTACAACACCGGTTGCAACACCGGTTGCAACACCGGTTGAATATGCTAAACCTAAGCTCTCGGATGCGCAAATTAAACAATTGCTGAAAGACTATAGTAAAGTTACTCTAAAAGCTCGCGGAATCATCTGATTCACCAAAACCGCAAAAAGCCTCGGCGTCTGCAAAACTCTTGCGGCCCGAGGATTTTTTGTGCTGGCGTAACTCGTTGGTAATCAATAAAAATGAAAAAATATGCATTTTTACTCAAAAAAGTCCTGTACAAGTGGGATTTTTTAGTGTATAATAATCTTGTAAGGCGACAATAACTACACTATGAAAAATACTTCCACTCCTGCTCTCACCGCTCGTAAAAATCTCATTGCTCAAATTGCTCAACGGCATGCCGCTGACCGCGAATTTGTGAAAAGTGTTGCTGTTAAGCAAAGCACCGATACTGAAAGCGAATATCAAAGCGTCATTGCTGAAGAATATGCCAGCCTTCAAAAAGCAAGCATCAACACCTCTGGTTTTTAATATGAAAAAGAACAAGACAGTTACATTTGACTATAGCCCAATTGCACTGCGTGCATTGACGCGCCACAAATGTGCGCCAGCCACCGTATACTTTAAAGACCGCAAAAAAGAGGCAGCAAAGAAAGCCTGCCGATAAAATACATTATGAAAATCGCACTAGTTACAGCAATCGCTTCACTTTCCCACATTGGCGTTTACCTGCTTGTTCGTCAAGCAAACGTTATTCCTCAGGAGTTGAATGTGTACGCATTGTGGGCCTCGCTTGCGCTTACCTTCTCTTTCAGCTTTACTGCTACTCTCAATCAAGCCGTGGTTAACGGCGCTCGCTAATTTTCACACACACTATATTATGACTAAAGACATTGACGAATTGTTTGACGCCTACTTTCAAACCCTCCCACACCAATGGTGCCGCCCAGACCGTTCCGGCTTAAACAAATTTGAAAAGCTTTGTACCGATCTTGGTTATGGCGGAGGCTCAATCTCTATTGTAAATTTTCTTGCTGATAATCCGCGAGCAATCGAGATGCTGTTTGCATTCATTCGCAATGGTGTATGCGACCCATACAACATGAGCTGGGCTGAAGCGCTCAATCTTGAGCGCTTTCAAGATGAAGCAAATGACGGCGCCGTGTCCAGCAACTAATATATAAACCATGGGAATGTTTGACTACATACACTGTGAATATCCGCTGCCTTCATGCCCACAAGCATTGATTGATCGTTGGGGCAAAAGCGTCCGAGACATTGCTTTTCAAACAAAGGACACTCCAGATCAAGTCATGACTGCATACACCATTACTGCAGATGGGTACTTATTGGTTAACCGTACACAATATGAATGGATTGATACACCTGAAAAAGTAAATAAGAGTGCAGGTGAATTGCAGGCCTGGTTTAACCGTGGTTACAATAAAGTAGTTCGCGAGTGGACTGAGCAGTGTCTCGGTTTTAACGGAGC
>Ga0209443_1000174_pt1 | contig 41565 bp, 40 predicted proteins | sample LauGreBMM110DCMD_2_FD_187571 | JGI IMG/M metagenome (GOLD analysis project Ga0209443, IMG submission 187571) | Freshwater lake microbial communities from Lake Michigan, USA - Su13.BD.MM110.DCMD (SPAdes) (version 2) | ecosystem: Environmental > Aquatic > Freshwater > Lake | place: Lake Michigan... | reverse complement strand
AGTTGATGAAATTTATATATTAGACCAAACAAATGCGGAATTAAAATCATTTCCAGCAGTATATCAAAATCACCAGAAAGATATTTATAATGGCTTAGAAAAAGGTAAAACTAAATTAAACAAGTACGAAAAACTAATTCTTATTTTTCCAGGTTTTAGGGAGCCTTTAGGGATGAAAATTGGCTTCAAAAAATTCTGTGAAGACTTCGGATTTAGCTATTCGGTTATTACTGAGTTTAAAGACAGGGAAATAAAAAAAGGCGAAGTATATATTATTCCTGACGACAGGGATTTAGTAAAAGTGATTGAAAAATCCAAGCTACAAAATTTAATACTTGGTGTAGATTTCGGAGTCATATCTTATAACGAAACCCCTTTAAAAAAAGTGGTTGAAAACGGCATAACAACCATATCTACTGATTTTGTTGAGATGGGAAAAATTCTAGCCCAAATGATTTTAAATGGAAAAAAGGAGCAAATAGAAAATAAAAGCAACTTGATAATTCGCCATTCTTTATAAAATCAGAATCCTGGACATATAAATAAACCCGCAATATTAGTTTATAACTTTTTTTTAAAATTATTTTTTTGTTTCAAGAATTCTACATGTGCTCATTTTTGTAGTAAAATAGATTTTAAATCCAAAATTCCTTACTCCAATTCCTTACTCCGTTAAATTTTATTTGAAATAATTACCCATAAAAAAACCCCTTAATACGGGAATATTAAGGGGTTTTTTCCGTAGCGAGAGAGAGATTTGAACTCTCGACCTCAGGGTTATGAATCCTGCGCTCTAACCAACTGAGCTACCTCGCCATTTTGAGGTTAATTGAATCTATCAATGCGGGTGCAAATATAAAACATAAATCAGATGTTGCAAATATATATTGAAGAAAATAAAATATATTTTAATTTGCTTTTTTATTAGTTATTTAATCTATATATTTCACAAAAAATTTTTAGCAACTCATGAGTACAAAAGTAAAATACGAATTAGAATTTCAATTAAATTCTTCACCCCAATTATTGTATCAATACATATCAACCCCTTCTGGACTTTCAGAATGGTTTGCTGATAATGTGAATTCGCGTGGGGAGTTTTTTACTTTTATTTGGGATGGATCCGAAGAAAAAGCCAGATTAACCGCTAGAAAATCAGATGAGAAAGTTAAATTTCGCTGGATAGATGAAGACAATAAAGACACCGATTACTTTTTTGAATTGCGAATTTTAGAAGATGAAATCACCAAAGATGTTTCGTTAATGGTAACTGATTTTGCCTTTGAAGAAGATTTTGATGAGGTAAAATTGTTATGGGAATCTCAAATTTCCGATTTAAAACATGTTATAGGTTCTGTTTAGATTTTACCTATTTTAAACTTATATTTGTCACGCTCAAAACGTGACTTTTTTTATGATAAATTTTAACGGTACAATTACTGCTTCAGAAACTAACTTATTGGTGAACAATCGCGCCTTTCTTTATGGAGATGGTGTTTTTGAATCTATGAAAATAGTAGATCAAAAGATCCTATTTCTTGAAGATCACTATTTTAGATTAATGGCTTCGATGAGAATTGTGAGAATGGAAATTCCAATGAATTTTACCATGGAGTTTTTTGAAGAACAAATTTTAAGTCTAGCTAAAGCAAATAATTGTTCCGATTCCGCAAGAGTTAGAATTACAGTTTATAGAAATGAAGGCGGCAACTATCTGCCAATTCAAAGGTCTGTTTCATATATAATTAATTGTACCCCTATTGAAAACAAGTTGTATTCAATTGATTCTAAACCGTATGAAGTTGATTTATACAAAGATTTCTATATTTCCAAACAATTACTCTCTACTTTAAAAACAACCAACAAAATTCTTAATGTAACGGCAAGTATTTATGCCGATGAAAATGGTCTAGAAAATTGCATTCTATTAAATGACAGTAAAAATGTTGCAGAAGCTTTGCAAGGAAATATTTTTATGGTTTTAAATGGAAAATTAATAACACCGCCTTTATCTGAGGGCTGTTTGAACGGAGTGATGCGAAAGCAAATACTTAATTTGGCCGCAAAAATGGAAGGTATAGAAGTTGAAGAAGTTGAAATTTCTCCATTTGATCTTCAAAAAGCGGATGAACTTTTTATAACCAATGTGATAAAAGGTATTCAGCCAATAAGCAAATACCGTAAAAAAGAATTTGGAAATACCTTAACAACCAAGTTAGTTGCTCTTTTGAATGCCCAAATTAGGTTAGCTTAATTCCAAAAAGGATTTTCGGGTGCATTTGCCCAGAGTAAATAATCACCACCCAATTCTTGAATTTTTTCTTTCCAAAAATCACTTGCTTCTTTGCTTAGAATCTCATTTTTGTAATGATTTTCAATCACAATCCAATATTTAGAGTTAATCTCGTCTTCTAATTGTTCCATTTCCCAGCCTGAATATCCTAGAAAAAATCGGATGTTTTCTTTCTTAATGGTTCCATTGTTGATTTCAGTTATCGTATTTTCAAAATCACCACCCCAATAAATACCAGGAGATATTTCTATACCATCACTTATAATTTCGGGTACATTATGTAAAAAGTAAATAGAATCAGGAGATACAGGACCGCCGTAGAACAAAGAAAATTCAACAATTATTGTTGGAATTAAATCATTAATTGAATAGTCGAGCGGTTTATTAATAATAAATCCTACTGTTCCCTCTTCATTGTATTCAGTTAAAAGTACGATAGATCTATTAAATGGCTGATCATAAACTGAGGAGGGTTCAGCAATTAGTAAATTTCCTATATTTATTTTTATTGAAGACATTTTAGATTATTAGTACTACAAAAGTATTCAAAAAAAAAGCCACGCATTGCGTGGCTTTAATTTATTTTGGTAAATTATTAGTTTACAGCTGATTCTAAATCTGCTCCTGCCTTAAATTTAACAACTTTTTTAGCAGCAATTTTAATAGTTGCTCCAGTTTGTGGGTTTCTTCCGTCTCTAGCTGCTCTTGCAGATACTGACCAAGATCCGAATCCTACTAAAGATACTCTACCACCTTTTTTTAAAGTACCACTTACATTTCCTAAAAATGATTCTAAAGCTGATTTTGCAGCTGCTTTAGTAATTCCTGCGTCAGCAGCGATTGCGTCAATTAATTCTGATTTGTTCATAATAATAGATATTAAATGTTGGTTAAAATTTCATTACAGTAACAAAATTAGTAGGAATTCATTACCGTGCAAGCGTTTTTTTAAAAATCTACTACTTTTGTTGATAACTTACCGCTTTTGTTGATAAAGACCCCCTTTTTTTCTTTTATTTTATAATATTAACTCTTCAACACCCTATAAAACCAAGGCTTCGTCGGAAAATGTCATCCCATTTAGAAGTTCTGATGCCGACATTTTTTTCTTTCCAGGGAATTGCAAACTTACTATTTGAATAAATCCATTGGAAACCGCAACCTTAATTTCTTTTTTAGTGGTTTGAATCGTTCCAATTAGTAAAGTATGCTCTTCAGCACTAATTTTAGATTCATAAATTTTCACATTCCACTCCTGATTATTATCTTTAATAGAACTCCATGCTACGGGATAAGGAGATAGTCCTCGGATTTGATTGTGAATTTCAGTTCTTGATTTGTTCCAATCTATTTTGCAATTGTCTTTATCTAGTTTATAGGCCGTTTTTATTTCTGAATGGTCTTCTTGAATTCTTGAATTTACTTGCCCAGTTTCAATCAATTTTATAGTTTCAATAACAGTTTGGCTTCCTAAAACCATTAATCTATCGTGAAGTTGTCCTGCATTTTCATCTGAATCTATTGCTATTTCAGAACTTAAAATCATTGCTCCAGTATCAATTTTGTCATCTATATAAAAGGTAGTAACTCCAGTTTTAGATTCCCCATTAATTATTGCCCAATTGATTGGCGCTGCACCACGATAGTTTGGAAGCAACGAAGCGTGTAAATTAAAAGTTCCATATTTAGGCATTTCCCAAACTAATTTAGGTAGCATTCTAAAAGCGACAATTATTTGTAAATTGGCATTTAATGTTTTTAATTCTTCTAAAAAGGCAGGATCTTTTAGGTTCGTTGGTTGTAAAAGGGGAAGACTATTTTCTAATGCATACTCTTTAACAGCCGAATATTTTATCTTTTGTCCTCGACCAGCGGGTTTGTCTGCGGCAGTAATAACTCCTACAACTTCATGATTGTTCTTAATTATAGTATCCAAAATGCCAACAGCAAATTCTGGGGTTCCCATGAAAACGATTTTCAGTTTATCCATTTTTATTTTAAGGTATATCTGTTGTTGGGTGAAATTTTAATTTCTCCACTTTCTAATAAATGTTGAAGCGCAAAGATAATTGCATCGGACGACTTATCAATATGAATTTGAATTTCTCTTGAATTTAGAGCTTTAATTTTTAATACTTTTAGAATTTCAGTTCTTAAATCTTCAATATCTAAATCATTAGTTGAAGTCGAAATACAATAGGAGCAAATTCCGCAATTTTCGTTGCTTTGTTCCTCGAAATAATTCAATATTAATTTGCTTTTGCAATTTGATTTATCATTTACATATTCAATAACGGATTTTAATTGCTCTCTTTTTAATTTATTTTGAATTTCTAAATATTTTGAAATGCTGTTTATAGTGCGTTCATCTTCTCGAATTACATTAAATAAAATGCTAGTATCATTACTCTTAGCATGGTATTCTATTAGGCCTTTTTCCATTAATTTCAATAATAATACACTTACATTATTCTCTGTGGATTCCGATTTTTTAGCGATTAATGTTACGTTTATTGCTGCCGGCACCTCATGAATTCCTGGATAGGTTCGAAGTAAAGCTAGAATTATAGGTTCCTCTTTAGTATTTAAACTCAGGTATCGAATAACTTCTTTCGATGGAGTAATAAATTGAACCGTAACTTTTTCTGAAAATTCTTGCGATAAAGTGACTATTCCCTGACGGTCTAGAAATTGCAATGCATTGTAGGTTTTAATTATTGGAAATTGGTATTTACTACAAAACTGATTTAAATTAAAATTAAATTGCTCCTCTATCCCTTCGCCATAGGCTATTTGAAAATAATTACACAATTTAATAAACATAGAATTTAAGAACTCTTTATCTGGTAAAACAGAAATAAATTGATTTTCAGCATTCAATTTATCATAGGAACTGGTCAGTAATACAGCATAGGCTTTTTCTTCATTTCTCCCTGCTCGCCCTGCTTCTTGATAGTAATTTTCTATATTTTCTGGAAGTTGAATATGGATTACGGTTTTGACATTTGCTTTGTCAATCCCCATGCCAAATGCATTTGTGGCAACAATAACTTTTGCCTCTTCAGACATCCAAAGGGTCATGTTTTTTTCTTTTTCTTTAGCAGATAAACCTCCGTGGTAATGGGTGGCTCGAAATCCCATGGATTGCAGTTGAGATGAAATGTCCAAACACGATTTTCTGTTGCGTACATAAATTATAGAAGGTTCTGGATTTTTTTTCAAAATTTGCTCCATCTTGAATAGCTTATCTTCAGCTTCTGTAACAAAATAGGCTATATTTTCTCGTTTAAATGATTTTTGAAAAACAACGGCATCATTCAATCCTAATTGTAAAATAACATCTTCTTGTACTCTTTTTGTTGCAGAGGCGGTTAAGGCAATGAATGGAATTTTTGAAAAATGCGATTTTAATTTTGATATTTTTAAATAGGATGGTCGGAAATCATGTCCCCATTGCGATACACAATGTGCTTCATCAATTGCAACCATAGAAATGGGTAATTGTTTTATTCGATCTAATATCCAATCGGTTTGTATACGCTCCGGCGATAGATAAATAAATTTGTAATTTCCATATTGACAGTTGTCTAGAAGTACGGAAATTTCATCCGATTTTAATCCGCCAGTTAAGGCTATCGCTTTTATATCTCGACTTTGTAAATTCTGAACTTGATCTTTAATTAAAGCTACCAATGGTGAAATGACTAAGCAAACACCCTCTTTCATCAAAGCGGGAACCTGAAAACAAATAGATTTTCCGCCACCTGTTGGTAATAAAGCAAATGTATCTTGACCACTCAAAACAGAATCGATGATTTGAATTTGAAGCGATCTAAACTGATCGTGTTTCCAGTATTTTTGAAGAATTTCTAACGCTTTTGGCATTTAATTTGGCTTAAATAGTTCAGGTAATTAAAGTAATCCTGATTTAAATTTTATCTAAGATAAAAAGAATTCTTTTATCTAAGCTATCTTTTGGGACTTCAATTAAATGGTAGCCATATTTTGTGTAAGTTTCAACAAGATGGCTGTGAATTAATTTAGACTGTTCGTAGTTTTCATATCGAGCCTCATCACTAACATAAATTTCTTTCCAAGGGGGAAGAATAAACACCTCGGAATAAATATTTTCACGACAAGCGGCATCAAAAAAGGAAGGGTAGGAGTCGCCAATATAATGCATATAAGCTAAAACATCGGGAATTCCCCGATCAATAAAAACCACTTCATTAGACTCCTTTTGGGCGTCTAGATATTGTTTTTTTCTTCCTTCTAACAATAATTCGCTAAAAAGCAAAGGCTGTTCTATAAATAATTGGTCTATTCCCTGTTTTTTGGCCTCCATTGTTACCTCGCGAGAAATCTCAGGATAACAACAATATCCTCGTGCTTTAAGCGCATCTATAATTGATGTTTTTCCGGAACCAGGACCGCCAATAATTACTTTAATTTTCTTTTGCACTATTAAAAAATTGTTTACAAACTTACTTAAAGAAATTGGTTATTAAAAAGATATTTTTTAAACGGTTATTTATTATTTTTAACCACTTTATATTTCATAATATTTACCTTATATTTGCTATATTTTATTTTAATGGACAAAAAGACTACTGATTTTTATGAAAGATTGCGCTTAGAATTGAATAATAACACTTCTTGGCCGACTAAATACTTGTTTAAATTTATAGTTCCAAATGACCAATTTAAAATAGAAAAAATTGAAAATGCATTCAACAATTTGGGTGCAGTAATTGATACTAAGCATTCAAAAACAGGTAAATACACAAGTATTTCTATTCACGTTCAAATGCAAGATGCACAAAATATAATTGACAAATACCTTGAAGTTTCGACTGTTGAAGGTATAATTTCCCTATAATTATGGAACCAAAATATCAAAAAGAGGTAGCGAATGATGTTGTTTTTAATTTAGAATACAACTCAGAAAGACCCCATCTTATAATTCCTGAATACGGCCGTCATTTGCAAAAATTGATTGATCAAGCCACTGTTATTGAAGATCCCATCGAGCGAAATAAAGCAGCAAAATATATTATCCAAGTAATGGGTAGTTTAAATCCTCATCTTCGAGATGTATTGGATTTCCAACATAAATTATGGGATCAATTATTTATCATGTCCGATTTTAAATTGGATGTTGAATCACCCTATCCTACTCCAACCCGTGAAGTAATGCAACTTAAGCCAGATGTTTTAAATTATCCTCAAAACTTTCCAAAATATCGTTTCTATGGGAATAATATAAAATATATGATTGATGTTGCTAACAAATGGGATGAAGGTGAAATGAAATCGGCATTAGTGAAAGTAATTGCCAATCACATGAAAAAATGTTATTTGAGTTGGAATAAAGATACCGTTAAGGATGATGTTATTTTCGAACATTTATATGAGCTTTCAGCTGGAAAAATCAATATGTTGCAAAGTAAAGAAGTCCTTTTAAACACATCCGATTTGATGAGGACTAATAAGAAAGTTTCCAATAAAACAAATCCTACAGGGCCAATTATTAAACCTAAAATTTCTAAAACAGTTAAATCAAACAATCAAAATCATAAAAATAAAATCAGAAAACCGTTGTAAAAAAGATTCATTTTATAACGATTAAACTATTTCAAAATTTATTATAATAAAATATGGGAACATTTAAAATTGAAGGTGGCATTCGACTAAAAGGAGATATCACTCCACAAGGCGCAAAAAATGAAGCATTACAAATTTTATGTGCTGTACTTTTAACTCCAGAAAAAGTCACTATCAACAATATTCCAGACATTATAGATGTCAATAAATTAATTACATTACTTGGAAATTTAGGGGTTAAAATTCAAAAAAATTCTCCAGGTTCAATCACTTTTCAAGCCGATGAGGTAAATGTAGGTTATCTTGAAACCGAAGCTTTCAAAAAAGAAGGCGGTTCATTAAGAGGATCTATTATGATTGTTGGACCGCTATTAGCCCGTTTTGGAAAAGGATATATCCCAAAGCCAGGAGGAGATAAAATTGGTAGAAGAAGATTGGATACCCATTTTGAAGGGTTTATCAATCTTGGAGCAAAATTCCGTTACAACAGAGAAGATCATTTTTACGGTGTTGAAGCGCCAGATAGATTGCAAGGTACTGATATGTTATTAGATGAAGCATCAGTAACAGGAACGGCAAATATTTTAATGGCTGCAGTTTTAGCAAAAGGAAAAACAACGGTTTATAATGCAGCTTGTGAGCCTTATTTGCAACAGCTAAGCAAAATGTTGAACTCAATGGGCGCTAAAATTACTGGCGTTGGATCTAATTTATTGACTATTGAAGGAGTTGAAAGCCTAGGTGGTTGCGAACATACCATTTTGCCAGATATGATTGAAATTGGTTCTTGGATTGGACTTGCTGCAATGACAAGAAGTGAAATTACAATTAAAAATGTTAGTTGGGATAACCTGGGATTAATTCCAAATACTTTTAGAAAATTAGGGATCACCTTAGAAAGAAGAGGAGACGATATTTATATTCCAGCTCATAATGATGGTTACGAAATAAAAACAGATATCGACGGATCTATTCTAACTATTGCTGACGCTCCATGGCCAGGTTTTACTCCTGATTTATTGAGTATTGTTTTAGTAGTGGCTTCACAAGCAAAAGGGGATGTATTAATTCACCAAAAAATGTTTGAAAGCCGTTTATTTTTTGTTGATAAATTGATTGATATGGGGGCTAAAATAATGCTTTGTGATCCCCATAGAGCGGTAGTTATGGGACATAATTTTCAGTCACAATTGAAAGCAACCACCATGTCATCACCAGATATTCGCGCTGGAATTTCATTATTAATTGCCGCACTTTCTGCAAAAGGAACCAGTACCATTCAAAACATTGAACAAATTGATAGAGGTTACGAAAGAATAGATGAAAGATTGAGAGCTATCGGGGCAAATATCATAAGAGCCTAAAAATTAATATAGGCATTATAACGGATAATCATAATGGAAACAAGTGAACAAACAGCTGTAAAAGCAACTTACTTTAGCATTGTTGGGAACACTTGTTTAGCAATTATAAAAGGGCTTGCCGGTTTTTTTGGAAATTCTTATGCTTTGATAGCCGATGCAATTGAATCCACCACAGATATTTTTTCTTCCTTTTTAGTGTTGTTTGGAATAAAATATTCTAATCGCCCTGCCGATGCAAATCATCCTTATGGTCATGGTCGGGTGGAACCCTTAATCACTTTTTTAGTTGTTGGGTTCTTAATTACTTCTGCTACCATAATTGCTTATGAAAGCATTGCCAATATTGGAACGCCACATGAATTACCAAAACCTTTGACTTTAATGGTTTTAGGCGCAATTATTATTTGAAAAGAATATTCTTTTCGATTGGTAATGAAAAGAGGAGTTCAAACCAAAAGCTCTTCCCTTAAAGCAGATGCTTGGCACCATAGAAGCGATGCAATTACCTCTGTAGCCGCATTTGCAGGAATTTCAATTGCCTTATTTTTAGGAAAAGGATATGAATCTGCAGATGATTGGGCAGCACTTTTTGCGTCAGCGTTTATTTTATATAATAGTTATCTTATTTTCAGGCCTGCTTTAGGGGAAATTATGGATGAGCATTTATATGAAGATTTAGAAGCCCAAATCAGAAAAATAGCTGTAAGCGTGGAGGGTGTTATAGCTACCGAAAAGTGTTTCATTCGAAAATCTGGAATGAAGTTTCACATCGATTTACACGCTGTTGTTGACGGAACAATTTCGGTTAAAGAAGGACATGATATTGCCCATTTATTGAAAGATACTTTAAGAGAAAACATTGTGGAGTTGGGTCATGTTTTAATTCATATTGAGCCGAATTAATAAAAATATATTAATAAAAAAAGCGGGTAATATCCCGCTTTTTTTATTGCTTTAAAATTAATTAGTCTAAAGCATTAAGGATTTTTAATCCAAAAATAACTCCATCGCCAATATACCCATTTTGATACGATCGTATGTAATCCAATCTAAAGAGTTTAAATTTCCCAAAACCTAAATTATCAAGACCAACAGTGTATTCAGTATAGGGCTTTCTGTTTGGAACTGCCAATTCGTGAAATCCAAGCACTAATGTTGATTTTAATTTATTTAATAGTGGAATTTTATTCATAATAAATCCTTGATCATTATGTTCTAAATGAGCTTCAAAATAGCTGTCATTAGTGCTATTTGTGTAGTAAGGCATAAAATTAAATACATTTAAATAACGATCGGCACCACCTATATGGGTTTGATTTCCATTAAAATGTTTGTAATCCATAAAGGCAATACTAGTAGCGTTAAATAATTTTCCTCCTTTTAAATTTACTACTAGGTTTCCTTTGTTTCCCATATTTAAATCGTAGACAATACGGGTGCTTAAATGTTCAAATTCATATTTTTTATCACTTCCTGCAACTGCTTTTTCAAAACCTAAGAATAGAGTAGGGTATTTTTCATTTCTAAAATTGAATTTTCCATCTGGGCGCGAAAAATATTTATTTCCAAAATTAATTCTTGCATTTAACCCCAATTTTACTAAATGTTGTTCTTCAAAACCAGGGGTTAAATAATCATTTTCATTTAATGGATTGTTAGAAGAATAAGGGGCATCACTTTTTAATATTGTGAAATCCGTGGTATTAAAAAGCGGTTTTCTTTGAACGTATTCCACTTTTCCATTAAGATTGATTCCATTACCCACATCTTGACCGTAATTAATTCTTGCAAATTCTAGATTGTACAATTTCATGTAATTACTTTTAAAGAAAAGCGTACTAGTAGAATTTATAAAGGAGCTAATAGGTTCGTTGCTATTAAATTGTTCTACTTTTGCACCTCCATTAATAGTTAAATAGGCATAATTTTGATTGTTAAATCGGTGGTAGAATCTACCAGTAACTCGCAATCGGTCTTCCGAAAATCCGTAGTTAATATCAGATCTATATTCTGTTCTTTTTCCATTTTCTTCATTTCGCTTGTAGTAACTAAATCCTGTAGAAAAATTATAACCTTGAACGGTGTTAAAAGTAAGAGAGCTTAAATCAAGTAATCCTGCATAATTGAAGCTTCTTTTTTTGAATGAGTTTTTATAAGTATAACCAAATAGTAGATTACTAATTTTAAACTTATTATTTTTATTATCGATAGAATCTAAATAGGTTTTGGAGCTTCTAATCAAATAAATGCTGTCTTTTTTTGTGTAATCAATTGCTTCTTCAGTGGTTAATGGTATTGGTCGGTTTTTATTCCAATAAACGGTGTCTTTTTTATTGGCATTTTCTTCAAAACTAAGCACTTCGTTTCCAAAAGTTTTCTTTTCGAATGAATTTAGAAATTCGTAATTACTAAATACATAATTAAATTTCCCATTGAATTTAATTCCAAATAGTCCAGCATTAAAAGACAAACTTTGAGAATTTTTTGCCCAAATTTTATTTTTAGAATTGTAACTGTAGTTTTGTTTTAAATTCATTACTTCTAAAAATTCATTCTTCATTCTATAGCCTTTAATGTCTAAGTCTACCGCGTAGATAGCCCAACTGTCGTCAACTATATAAATGTAGCCTTCAAAAACGGGTTCTTTATCTCTTCTTGGAATGACTTTAATTTTGCAAATTTGCTGTCTATTTTCATCAAAAAAAGTCCCTTCTAGTTTGTATTTATAATAACTGAAAGCATTATTTGCTATAGGAGAAATCATGCTATTATTGAAATCTATTGTATTATTATAAAAATCATATAATGAAGATTCTGCAGTGTTATAGCTAAAACCGTTGTTATTACCACTAATTTTTGAGGCAATAATTTTTTCTTTTAAGTTGTTTGGTTTTTCATAGGAAATTTTGGAAACTGTTTCTGATAAATAGATGATTCCGCTTCCAGTAGAATCAATATTAGCTCCCATTTGCTCGCCAAGATCTATTTTTTGACCAAATATTTTCTTTGGAAGATCTTTTATTTTAAAGATCCCTCGGGAGTAAAAATCGGCTTTAAACTTTCCGGTTTTGTCCGAGTTTTCTTTTTTACTAGCTATAGCACTTCTTATAATTGCATTGGCTGGATTTTCCTTTTGATTGATGACCACTTCATTTAAAGTGTAATTTTCTTCAATCATTTTTACATTTAATAGGTAGGGTAATTTTTCTATATCAATAGCAATTTTTTGAGTTTTGAGCCCTAGGTACTGAAAAACGATGGTGTGTTTTCCAATTTTTTTAATATTCAATTCGTAAATACCATTGTCATTTGAAGTAGTTCCGTTGTAGGTATCCGATGAAAAAACAGTCACAAATGGAAGTGGATTTCCTTTTTCATCTGTCACGGTTCCTTTAACTTGAGAAAAATTTGAAATACAGGCTAATAATAATAAGTAAGTTAATTTTTTCATGGATTATTTATTTTAAAGGTTAACGACGATTAGAAATAGTGAAAGTTACAATTTATCCCAATTATTCAATAGTAGTTACTTTACAAAAATGATTGTAACGCCAAATCGTAACTATTCAATCCAAAACCGATTATTACTCCTTTAGCATTTGCTGAAATAAAAGACTGGTGGCGAAAGGTCTCTCTGGAAAAAGTATTGGATATATGAACTTCTATAACGGGAGTTGATATTGCTTTCACAGCATCTCCAATTCCAATTGAAGTATGCGTGTAGGCACCGGCGTTTAAAAGTATGCCATCGTATGTAAATCCTACCTCTTGAATTTTTGATATTAATTCGCCTTCAATATTACTTTGAAAATAGTCCAACTCTATACTTGGGTATTTATTTTTTAATACTGAAAAGTAATCTTCAAATGTTTGATGGCCGTAAATTTCAGGTTCTCTTTTTCCTAAGAGATTTAAATTTGGGCCATTAATAATTATAATTTTCATTTTTTTTAGTAAAAATAGGAAATCTCACAGATTATTATTGTTTTATTTCTGTTAAAACTATTTAAAACTATTTGAATTTAGTTAGTTATTAATAAAGAATTAACCATTTTATTAATAATTATAATCTTCTACATCGATTGAAATAAAGTAATGTTAATAAACTTGTTAATAACTAGAACTTTATATTATTAAATTTGAGTTATAAAAATTTCTACTTTTACTATTATTAATTTTAAACTACATTAAAATGAAAAAAATTATTTTAACTGCAGCTGCAGTATTCGCATTTAGCTTTGCTAATGCTCAAGACAAAAAAGATTCTGGTTTTGGATTTGTAAAAGGGGATTTTTTATTAGGTGGTAATGTAACTTCAGTTACAAACGGACAAACTGTAATTTCTCCAATGGTTAGCTATTTTGTAACAGATAAAGTTGCTTTAGAAGCTGGTATTACTTCTAGATCTGGAGGAACAGCAGCTTCGTCTACAGATTTTTCAGTAGGTATGAAATATCAAATGATGAAATTAGGTGAAAGGTTTAATGTTTTCACTGGTGCTGGTTTAAATATCGGTGATGCAATGACTTCATTTGGCGCAGGTGTTCACTTAAATTATTCTTTGACACAACATCTATCCGTTGGATGGCATTTAGGAGATTTAATCTCTTATAGCAAACCTAAAACTGGAGACGCTACTACTACAATTGACTTGAATGATTATTCTAATTTTTTAAATAGAAATAACTTCAGTTTGATTTACAAATTCTAATTAGAATTTAAATTACAATTTAAAACCACGCTTTTAGCGTGGTTTTTTTATTAAAATAGTTTTCCTTTGTACTAATGAATTGGACTACTTATATAAAAAGTTATCAATCCTATTTGAGAATTGAAAGAGGAATGTCGAAAAACACCATCGACAATTATTCTTTTGATATCGAGCGACTGTGTCTTTTTCTTGATGAAAATTCGATTGCTGTTTCGCCTATTACAATTAGCGAAGAGACCCTTCAACAATTTATTTATCACATTGCTAAACAGTTGAACGCAAGGTCGCAGGCTAGAATAATTTCCGGATTAAAGAGTTTTTTTTCCTATTTAATTTTTGAAGATTACCGGTCAGACAATCCCTTGGAATTAATTGAGACTCCTAGAATTGGCCGAAAACTCCCTGATACTTTATCAATTGTTGATATTGACCGACTCATAGCAGCCATTGATTTAAGCTCCAATGAAGGGGAAAGAAATAGGGCCATGCTTGAAACACTTTATGGTTGTGGTCTTCGGGTCTCTGAATTGGTAACCCTAAAAATATCAGATCTTTTCTTTGATGAAGGATTTGTAAAAATTACAGGTAAAGGAAATAAGCAACGTTTTGTTCCCATTGGTTCTTATACTCAGAAATACATTGAGATCTACAAAGACAATATAAGATCTCATTTAAATATTCAAAAAGGGCATGATGATACGTTGTTTTTAAATAGGAGAGGACGGCAATTGACGCGAGCAATGATATTTACAATAATTAAAGATTTAGCAGTTAAAATTGATCTTAACAAAACCATCAGTCCACATACCTTCCGTCATTCATTTGCCACACACTTATTAGAAAATGGCGCCGATTTACGCTCTATCCAATTAATGTTAGGACATGAATCAATTACCACTACAGAGATTTATGTACATTTAGATAGAAAGCACTTGTCTGAAATAATGAATACGTTTCACCCGAGGAAATGATTTTAGAAGTTTGATTTTTGATTTCAGAATAAGCATAAAAAAAGGCTTACTAATAAAATTAATAAGCCCTTGAATTATTTAAAAGAGAATTATTTGGCAATATTTACTGCTCTAGTTTCTCTAATTACCGTTACTTTCACTTGACCTGGATACGTCATTTCAGTTTGAATTTTTTGAGAAATTTCAAATGACAAAGTAGCAGCATTGTCATCAGAAACTTTTTCGCTTTCTACAATCACACGTAGTTCTCGACCAGCCTGAATTGCATAGGCGTTTTTAACTCCATTGAATCCAAATGCAACTTCCTCTAAATCTTTTAATCGTTGGATGTAAGAATCCAATACTTGTCTTCTCGCCCCAGGACGTGCTCCAGAAATGGCATCACATACCTGAATAATTGGAGACAATAAAGATTTCATTTCAATCTCATCGTGGTGGGCTCCAATAGCATTGCAAACTTCTTCTTTTTCACCATATTTCTCAGCCCATTGCATTCCTAATAAGGCGTGTGGCAAATCGCTTTCAGCATCTGGCACTTTTCCAATATCGTGCAATAAACCAGCTCTTTTGGCAAGTTTAACATTCAATCCTAATTCTGCGGCCATTATTCCACAAAGTTTAGAAACTTCTCTTGAGTGTTGCAATAAGTTTTGACCATATGAAGAACGGTATTTCATTCTTCCAACTACTTTAATCAATTCTGGGTGCAATCCGTGAATTCCAAGATCGATTACCGTTCTTTTACCAACTTCAATAATTTCATCGTCAATTTGTTTAGCAGTTTTTGCAACTACTTCTTCAATTCTGGCTGGGTGAATTCTACCGTCAGTAACTAATTTGTGAAGTGCTAAACGAGCAATTTCTCTTCTTACAGGATCAAAACAAGATAAAATAATAGCTTCTGGAGTATCATCAACAATAATTTCTACACCAGTTGCCGCTTCTAAAGCTCTAATATTTCGTCCTTCACGACCAATAATTCTTCCTTTTACATCATCAGATTCAATATTGAAAACAGAAACGCAATTTTCTACTGCCTCTTCTGTACCTACTCTTTGGATGGTATTGATGATGATTTTCTTAGCTTCTTGTTGCGCAGTTAGCTTAGCTTCTTCAATGGTGTCTTGAATTTGCGCCATCGCTTTGGTTTTAGCTTCCGCTTTTAAACCTTCAATTAGCTGGTTACTTGCTTCTTCAGCTGATAAACCTGAAATTACTTCTAACTGGTTTAACTGGCTTTTATGCATTTTTTCGACTTCAACCTGTTTCTTATCAAGAATTTCAATTTTTGAAGTGTATTCAACTGTTTTTGCTTCAAAATCGTCATTGATTTTTTTAGCTTTAGCCAATTCATTTGAAATTTGAGATTCTTTATCGCGAACTCTTTTTTCAACTTCGGCTACCTTTCTTTCTCTTCCTAGAATTACTTCTTCGTGTTCCGATTTCAATTCTATAAACCTTTCTTTAGCTTGAAGAATTTTATCTTTTTTGATGTTTTCCCCTTCTAAATTTGCGTCTTTTAAAATTGAAGCTGCTTCTTTTTTAGCATTTTGAACTAAACTTGAAACACTGCTTTTTTCCATCACTTTTGCAAGTATAAAACCTCCTGCAACTCCAACTATTCCCGAAATAATTATAATTAATGTACTGTCCATGTTTGTGTAAAATTTATATATAAAAAAAGCCTACATTAGATTTCTTGAATAAACTCGGAAATACAAGTTTTGAGCTAACTCATTGTTCAAGCTTTCACGCAGAGGTGACATGCTATAGTAATGAAGATTCGCTCATTCTAAATTGTTAGTGTTGAGTTTACCAAATAGGAACTAATGTAGGCAGTATCTTAGTTATTGTTAAGAACGTGTTTATTTATCGAGATAATTGGCTAATAATTCATTGATTTTCTTAAGTCTGTCGTTATTTTCAACATTATCGACTGACTTATCAATTTGCTTTTGTTCTAATTGAGAGGCAAATTGTAAGGCACACATGGCCAGTACATCTTGTTTATCTCGAACCGCATAATTTTCTTCAAATTGCTTAATCATAATATCAATTTTCTTAGAAGCACTTCTAAGTCCTTCTTCTTGAGACATATCTACTGTTAACGGATATACTCTGTCTGCAATTGATAATTTAATTTTAAGCTTCTCATCCATAGTTTTCTAATCGGATAACTGTGCTATACAGTAATCAATTTCACGGATTAATGAATTTATTTTTAGCTTCGTTTCTCTTTTGTTTTCTTCACTGCCAAGCAACGAATTAGCCATTTTGATTGAATTGTATTGCGATTTTAAAAGTTCAATCTCTGAAGATTGATTTTTAATTGTCTGTGCATAATCGTTAATTTCTCTATTTAAAATAGTATTATTTTTCTCTAAAGTAGTTATTTTACTAAAGAGTTTTTCAATATTGCTTTCTAGAGTTTTTATTATTTCTGCAAATTCACTCATTCTGAAACTAAATCATTACTTAATTTACAAAGTTACTATTCCTATTTAATTAATCGACTTTTTTGCCAATTTTTTTTACCAACCCTAGTTTTATTTTTTAATAATTTGAAATTAAGTAGTTTATACCCCTTTTCTTTTTTTGATGTAAAACTTTTTTTTAATTTAGCCAAAACCTTTATAATGAAATATACCCACTTATTTTTGCTTTTATCCGCCTCCATTTTTTCTCAAAATAACTACCCGAAAGATTATTTTTCTTGTCCTTTAGAAATCCCAACTCAGTTGTCAGGAAATTTCGGGGAATTAAGGCCCAATCATTTTCATGCAGGTTTTGATTATAAAACCCAAAAGAAAGAAGGATTAAATGTTCATGCAGCTGCCGAAGGTTATGTTTCTAGAATAAAAATTTCCACTTTTGGTTACGGAAAAGCAATTTATATTACTCATCCTAATGGTTTTACAACAGTTTACGGACATTTAAGTTTGTTAAGTCCAAAAATTGATACCTATTTGAAAGCGGAACACTACAAATTGAAATCATATGAAGTTGATTTGTATTTAAAACCAACAGATATTCTTATTTCTAACAATGAAATTGTGGCTTTGTCGGGAAATACTGGAGGATCTGATGGCCCGCATTTGCATTTTGAAATTCGTGATTCTCAAACAGAAAAAATTATTAACCCTATTTTTTTTGGACTTGATACCGAAATTAAAGACAATCAAAAACCTGCCATTACGAATTTGTTCGTTTACCCTTTGGATGAAAATTCTGTTGTAAATAAATCGAAAAATCCATTTATGATAAATTTGTCTTTACAAAAAGATGGAAACTATAATTGTGATAAAATTTTGGCAAAAGGAGCTATAGGCTTTGGTATTAACACCTACGATTTATCGGATTTATCCTGGGATAGAAATGGCATTTATAAAGTAGAAACTTTCTTAAATGGTAAAACAATTTATGGATACCAATTTGACACTTATGCTTTCGATCAAATGCGATACGTAAATGCTTTAATTGATTATGAAAGGTACAAGAAAACAGGTCAAAGAGTTCAAAAATTATTCATGAAAACTCCATTTCCACTAAGTATAATTAATCAATATGAAGAAAACGGAAAATTGAATGTTTCTCAAAGCACTAATTTAAATTACAGAATTGAAGTGTCTGATTTTAATTCCAATAAAACGACCATATCCATTCCAATTGAATTTTTAAATGAGGAAGCAACCGATACTATAAAAGTCAAAAAAACCAAGTTTTTTATTAAATCAGATAAAGAATACAACTTTGAAAAAGGAAATTGGTCATTTTATGTTCCAAAAGGTACTTTCTACGATGATTTTTATTTAAACTTTGAACTTAAAGAAAATTCATTAGCATTAGAAAATGAGAATATTCCCGTTCATACCAATTTTTTAGTTTCAGTTATTGATTCTATTTCTTCTAAAGAAGACAAAGAAAAAATGTTTATTGGATCTATGGAAGACAAAAAAATTAATTTCAATTATACCAAATTAAAAGACAATACGTTTTCTACCTATACCAAGAACTGGGGAAAATTTTCATTGATAAAAGACACCGTTCCGCCAACAATTAAAATAGCCAAAAATATTGAAGGTAAATGGATTAGCGATAAAAAATCGATTGAATTTATTATAGCCGATGCCTTATCTGGAATAAAAACATACGATGGATATTTAAATGGGAATTGGATTTTATTCGAATACGATTATAAAACAAAAAAAATAGTACATTATTTTGATGATGGAATTGTAGCTGAAGGACCAAACAATTTAAAAGTAGTTGTTGCCGATAATGTAGGAAATTCTGTTATCTTTGAAACACAATTTTTCAGAAGTCAAATAAAAAAATAAATTTCTTGAAATTCAAAAACCTTCTTTTTTCACTTTTTTTATTCTTCATTGGAAATTTTGTTTTTGCCCAATTTGCTAGGGTAAAAGGAATTATTTTAGATGAAAATAATAATCCTGTAGAAAATGTAAATATCTCCTACCAAACGAAATCAACGATTACCAACGCCAATGGGTTTTATTCTTTGACAATTCCGGCCAATATAAAAATCACTCTACTTTTTACTCATATATCCCTCAAAAAATCGACCGCTACATTAGAATTAAAAACGAATGAAGACTTCGAATTTAATGTTACTTTGAATAATAATGCAGAGCAAATGGGTGAAGTTATCGTTACTGCAAAAAACAGAAAACGAATTCAAGGAATCACCACTATTGAACCTGAAATGATTAGAAAAATTCCGGGTGCAAACGCTGGAATTGAAAATATTTTGAAAACATTACCGGGAGTTTATTCTAATAATGAATTAAGTACGCAATATGCTGTTCGCGGAGGAAATTATGATGAAAACTTAGTTTATGTTAATGAAGTGGAAGTTTATCGTCCGTTTTTAGTTCGTTCCGGTCAGCAAGAAGGGTTGAGTTTTACCAACACTGATTTGGTTCAAAATGTTGATTTTTCTGCTGGGGGTTTCCAATCTAAATACGGGGACAAATTATCTTCCGTTTTGGATATTACCTATCGAAGACCTACTAAATTTGGTATTGCTGCAGAGGCAAGTCTTTTAGGAGGAAGTTTTGCTATTGATGCCGTTTCTAAAAATCAAAAATGGTCCGCAATTACAGGAATTCGTTATCGAGATAATAGTTTATTAGTAAACAGCCAACAAACAGAAACGAATTTCAAACCTACCTTTGCTGATTTGCAAACGAATATTATTTATAACGCTTCAACCCAATGGCAATGGAGTTTTTTAGGGAACATTTCTCAAAATAAATACAATTATCAGCCTATTTCTAGACAAACTAATTTTGGAACAATCAATGAACCAATTGCGTTGCAAGTTTATTATGAAGGTCAAGAAAAAGACAAATATGACACCTTTTTTGGGGCTTTTAAAACAACATATAAACCGTCAGATAACTTCACACTTAAATTCATAACTTCTGCTTATCATACATTAGAACAAGAATATTTTGACATTTTTGCAGGATATTATTTAGGCGAAGTGGATTCCAATATTGGTTCTGAAACTTTTGGGGGTGTTACTTTTAGTCGCGCCATAGGAACCCAATTAAATCACGCTCGAAACGATTTAGATGCCTTAATTGTAAACGCTGAGGTTAAGGGTTTTCATGATTTGAAAAAAAATCAAGTAGAATGGGGCTTTAAATATACTCGTGAAGATATTCGAGATAGAGTAGTGGAGTGGGAAGTGATTGATTCTGCAGGGTTTTCAATCAACCCGCCGCATTTGAATTTACCTATTAACGATCAACCATATCAACCTTATATTGGACCACTAGTCCCTTTTCAAAATGTAAGAGCGTTGAATTTTGCAACCGTTGACAGGCTATCCGGTTATTCGCAATTAAACAGAAAAACAAAGTTTGGTAATCATGATTTTTGGTTTAACGTTGGTGCTAGAATGCACCTTTGGAAAGTTAATAGTGCCAATCAAGTTGGAAAAAGTCAAATGGAATTCAGTCCTAGAGCTCAATTTGCAATAAAACCCGATTGGGAAAAAGATATCGTATTTAGATTTTCAACAGGTTTATATGTTCAGCCTCCGTCTTATAGAGAACTCAGGGATTCTTCAGGAACGGTACTTCCAAACGTAAAAGCCCAAAAATCGATCCATTTTGTATTGAGCAGTGATTACAGTTTTAAAATGTGGAATCGTCCTTTCAAATTAGTTTCGGAGGCCTACTATAAAATATTAAATGATGTGAATCCTTATACTTTGGATAATGTCCGAATTCGATATGCTGCCGATAATAATGCTGTAGCTTACGCTCAAGGATTGGATTTAAGATTGAACGGTGAATTTGTTCCCGGAACCGAATCATGGTTTAGTTTTGGTTATTTAAAAACAGAAGAAAACATAGAAAATAAAGGATTTATTTCAAGACCTACCGACCAAACATTGAAATTTGGAATCCTATTTCAAGACTACATGCCGAATCTTCCAAGTGTGAAATTATATTTAAATTTGGTTTATAACACAGGACTTCCTGGTGGTTCTCCATCTTATGCTGATCCGTATTTATATCAAAATAAAATGCGCGATTACCGTCGTGCGGATGTCGGATTTTTCAAAGTATTTACTGACAACAATAAAAATTTACCTGCTGGTCATTGGTTAAAAAAATTCAAGGATTTATCGGCTGGATTGGAAATATTTAATTTGTTTAATAATTTAAATGCAATTACCAATACTTGGGTCCGGGACGTTTATACCAAAAATCAGTATGGAATTCCGAACTATATGACTACTAGGGTTTTCAATTTTAAAATATCCGTAAAATTCTAAATTAGAATATCACTTTCAAGGTCGGATTTTTCAATTTTAAAATCAAATCCCAACCGCTGTACTAGTTCAATTACTAGATTTTTATACCAGTTTTCGGATTTTGGATGGATATAAATTTTTTCAATTAAATGATTGATATCGATATCGATTTTTAAGCCGTTATCAATTTTTAAATCAAATGAGGTAACATCGGTAATAATACGAATTTCTCTTTCGTATTGAAAACTTTTGCGTTTAAACAAAAAGGGAAAAAAGGCATTATCAAACGGGATGTATTCTTTTTTATAATCGATATAATTTACTTCGCCAAAGTGCTGTTCATAGGTTTTATCCAAATGTAAAGCCTCTTGAATTCTTCCAACGGTAGATTGAATTGCCAATCCTTCGCTTTTTTGAGTGAAAATTTGCCACATCGCAAATGATTCATATTCATTAATGTGCCAGCTACTAATGACCACATTCTCCCGGTGGGATTTATAATAATCTAAAAACGCCGGGTTGTTAATGGATAATTTTCGAATTTCTTCAAATGTAGGCTCGCTAAATGTACCTTCGTATTGGTCTTCAAATTTATCCGATCGCGAAAGGAATAATTTTCTATAAAGTAGTAAATCAACAAATTTTGACAAGTCCAAGTACTTCCAAACAATAGTGTCCGGATCTTCAGGCAGCTTGATATTTTTGTCGTTGATAAACATTTATAGAATTTAATAGGTTTATTTACTCAAAACTCTGCATTGAAACCAGTTTGTTGTAGGTTCCATTTAAGTCGATTAGTTCGTCGTGTGTGCCTTGTTCTACTATTTTTCCTTTTTGTAAAACCACAATTTTATCTGCTTTTTGAATCGTAGAAAGTCGGTGTGCAATGACAATTGAAGTTCTATTTTGCATCATGTTTTCCAATGCAACTTGTACAAATTTTTCACTTTCTGTATCCAATGCTGAGGTGGCTTCATCTAAAATCATAATGGGTGGATTTTTCAAAACCGCTCGTGCAATTGATAATCTTTGTTTTTGTCCACCTGAAAGCTTGTTGCCACTGTCGCCAATATTCGTATAAATTCCGTTTGGTAAGTCTTTTACAAATTCGTAGGCATTTGCAATTTTCAATGCTTCGATAATTTCGTCATCGGTTGCATCTAATTTTCCCAAAGAAATATTTGCTTTTATGGTGTCATTAAATAAAATACTGTCTTGTGTTACCAATCCCATCAAACCTCGTAAAGATTGCAAATTCATGTCTTTAATTGCAACAGAATCAATTTCGATTTTACCCTCATTTACATCATAAAAACGAGTCAGTAAATTGGCGATGGTACTTTTTCCACTTCCTGATTGACCAACTAATGCAACAGTTTGTCCTTTTTTTACTTGCAATGAAAAGTCTTTTAAAACGTATTCGTCTTCGTATTTAAAATTGATATTTTTGATACTGATTTCAGATTCAAAGATTTCTTTTTTAATAGCATTTTCTTTATTTACAATAGGATTTCCTTGTTCTAATATTTCTAAAATTCTTTCAGCAGCCGCATTTCCTCTTTTGATATTATAGGAAGCTTTAGAAATTGATTTTGCAGGTGTTAATATGTTGTAGGCCAATCCCATATAGGTAATAAAAGCCGCTCCATTTAAAGTTTGTTCAATTAAAACCATGTGTCCCCCAAACCATAATAACACGGCAATTACCATAATTCCCATGAACTCACTTAAGGGCGAAGCCAGATTTTGTCGGTTACCAATGGTATTGGACAAGCTAAAAAATTGATCTGTTGAATTTTGAAATATTTTACCGAAGTATTTTTCTGAATTATAGCTTTTAACTACTTTTAAACCTCCCAAAGTTTCTTCAATAATAGAAAGAAAAATACCTTGTTCTTCTTGAGCTTTTGTAGATTGTTTCTTTAATTTTTTTCCAACAAGTGAAATTATTGTTCCTGATATTGGAATAAAAATAAATACAAATAGGGTCAGTTTTACACTGATGGTAAACATGGCTATTATTGTAAAAATAATGGTTAATGGTTCTTTTACTATCAATTCTAATATCGATAAAAAAGAACTTTGTACTTCATTTACATCGCCAGCAATTCTTGAAATGGTATCTCCTTTTCTTTTTTCAGAGAAAAATGCCAATGGCAAATCAAGGGTTTTCTTATACATGGCATTTCGAATGTCTTTCAGAATACCATTTCTAAGGAAAGTAATAAAAAATAAAGCTAAATAATCGGATAGATTTTTTAATAAAAATATGGTGATAATTCCAGCTACCAAAACTCCTAATGTAAAACCAATTCCATTAGTGTCCGTCATATTGGTTAAATAAAAACTAGAATAATCAGAGAGGTATTTTTTTAATTCCCAAATGTCGGTATACGTTGGCTCAATATAATTTTGCTTTGATTGACCAAACAATACATCCATCATTGGCATCAATGATATGAAGGAAAGTGTTCCAAAAAACGCATATAAAACATTAAAAAAAATGTTTAAATAGGCGTACTTTTTATAGGGAAGTACAAAGGGAAATATTTTTTTAAAGTTACTCATTAATCAATCTTTAAATCCTCTAAAATCCTCTTGATTTTAGTGTCTAATTGTGCGTTTACTATTTTAAAATCATTTACGGTTTCCAAAGTAGTATTGACACTTACATAAAATTTGATTTTAGGTTCTGTTCCACTTGGTCTTGCAGCAATTTTAGAACCTTCATCGGTATAATAAATCAATACATCTGATTTTGGAATTGACATTGTTTCTTTTTCTCCCGTCAATAAATTGGTTGCAACAGACGTTTGATAATCTTCCATCATAATAATGCGTTCGCCATTAATTTCTTTCATCGGATTGGTTCTCATATCAACCATCATTTGCTGTATTTCTTCTAATCCTTCAATTCCTTTTTTGGTAATTGATACTAAAAACTCTTTGTAAAATCCGAAATTTACATATAATTTCAACAACTCTTGATATACCGAACCTCCTTTTGCTTTGGCTTGAGCAGCAATTTCACAGATTAGTAGGGTAGAAGCAACCGCATCTTTATCGCGAACTGCATCTCCAACCATAAACCCAAAACTCTCTTCACCACCACCGATGAATTCTTGCTCCGGGAAATCATTGATCATTTTTGCAATCCATTTAAAGCCAGTTAATCCAACTTTGCATTCTACATCGTATGCTGTAGCTAATTCCATCATCATTGGAGTTGAAACAATTGTAGTTCCAACAAATTGATTTCCGCTAATTTTACCTGCTTTTTGCCATTTTTCTAATAAAAATCCCGTCATCAAAACCATCGTTTGATTTCCGTTTAACAGCATCATTTCACCTTCGTTGTTTCTTACCGCAACTCCCAATCTATCGCAGTCTGGATCAGTTCCAATAACAATATCGGCTTGAATTTTATCGGCTAATTCCAATGCCATTTTTAAAGCTTCAGGCTCTTCAGGGTTTGGAGATTTCACGGTTGGAAAATCACCATTAGGCTCTGATTGTTCGGGAACCAAATTCACATTGGTATAACCAGCTTGGGCTAAAGTGTCAGGAACCGACATTATTGAAGTCCCGTGTAAAGAAGTAAAAACAATTTTTAAATCACTTTTTGCAGCAGCAGGGGTATTAAAACTTGCGTTTTCAATGGATGATTTTATAAAGGCTTCGTCAATTTCTGAATCGATGTACTCTATTAAATCTTCGTTTGCCCCAAACTTAATTTCGTCGTATTTCAGTTCTTCAATTACATTAATTATTTCGGCATCTTGCGGCGGAACTAGTTGTCCGCCATCTTCCCAATACACTTTATAACCGTTGTATTCCGGCGGATTGTGCGATGCTGTTAATACAATGCCGGCTTGACAACCTAAATATTTTAGTGCAAAACTCAATTCTGGTGTTGGTCGTAAGTCGGAGAATAAATAGACTTTAATTCCATTTGCAGAAAAAACATCAGCAACTACTTTTGCTAATGATTCGCTGTTATGACGACAATCGAAAGCAATTGCCACTTTTAAATCTTTGTTTGGGAATACTTTTCGCATGAAATTTGAAAGTCCTTGCGTGTTTTTCCCTAAGGTATATTTATTGATTCGGTTGGTTCCAACGCCCATAATTCCGCGCATTCCACCAGTTCCAAACTCTAAATTTTTGTAAAAACTCTCCTCTAAATTTTTAGGTGATGACGTCATCATTTCTTTAATTTCATCGTGAGTTACCTTATCAAAAATAGGAGTTAGCCATTCGTTTACGACATTTAGTGTTTTTGTAGGTATTTCCATTTAATTATTTATGTTATATCTTATAACCAATTTTATTTCTTTTATTGTTATTTTCTTCAACATTATCTTTTTCAACCAAATAATTCAGTGCTTTATAAATATCTGGGAACTGATTTTCTATTAATGAAATTCTGTCTTTTAATTCGCTGTAAGTTAAAGAAAACTGTCTAAAAGTTACAAAAGCTCTAATTATAGCTATTTTACCTCAATCGCTTTTTCACTGTTTAGAACACTTGAGAGCATTGCGATGCCTTGTTATGTAAAGGCAAAAGGGCATGTATCTTAAACCTCCACGGTTTGAGGTCGCAATTTGCGTCCTCAAACTATTAAATTCAATTTCGACTAACTCAAACATAAAATCATTTGGAAAACGATTTATATTTCTTCGGACGGCTTCTTTAAGTCTTTTATTTTCAATGTTATAAAGCAGCGCTAAATCAAAATCAAGCATCACCTTAAACCCTCGAATTTCAAATATTTTATTTTGAATAACGTCTAATTCCATAAATTGGCTTGTATATATTATAAATTTATCTGCTTGTACTTATTAACTCAATTCTTTTGAAATTTTATATCGTTCTTCGTTATTCTTTGTTCTTAAAATGATTTCTCCTAAAAATCCAGCCAAAAATAATTGTGTTCCTATAATCATGGTGGTTAATGAAATATAAAACCAAGGATTATTAGTCACTAATTCGTATGGCATTCCGTGATAAAGCTTATATAATTTCAAGAACCCAATAAATCCAGCTGATAATAAACCAATTAGGAACATAATTGAACCTAAAGCCCCAAATAAGTGCATGGGTCTTTTTCCAAAACGAGAAAGAAACCAAATGGTAATTAGGTCTAAAAATCCGTTGATGAAGCGTTCCATGCCAAATTTAGTTACCCCGTATTTTCTAGCTTGGTGCAAAACCACTTTTTCGCCAATTTTTCCAAAACCAGCATTTTTAGCTAATACAGGAATGTAGCGGTGCATTTCGCCTGAAACTTCAATGTTTTTAACTACTACATTTTTATAGGCTTTCAATCCGCAATTAAAATCATTTAGTTTTACACCTGATGTTCTTCGTGCTGCCCAATTGAATAATTTTGATGGTAAATTTTTTGCAAATACCGAATCGTATCTTTTCTTTTTCCACCCAGAAACCAAATCAAATTGTTGATTGGAAATCATATCGATTAAACCAGGAATTTCTTCGGGACTGTCTTGTAAATCGGCGTCCATTGTAATCACAATATCGCCTTGAGCTTTTGCAAAACCAGCATGAAGCGCTTGAGATTTACCATAATTTCTTAAAAAACGAATCCCTTTACTATTCGAATTTTTATTTGATAATTGCTCGATAATATCCCATGATTTATCGGTGCTGCCATCGTCTATGAAAATAACTTCGTAGGAATAATTATTAGATTTCATCACAGAAACAATCCAATTATGGAGTTCTTGTAATGATTCTTCTTCGTTTAGAAGTGGAATAATAATGGATAAATTCATTTAATTATGCGCTATGTGGGTTTTCATTCTTTACAAATGCACCAATTATTAAAGAAAAAATTAAACCCATAAATGAAAACATAGCAACAGTTGCAGGAATTACAATTGCAGGATTCATGAATTTTTTCGTCATTGAAATTGCCATTCCCACTTGTTCAGAAGTCATATTTGGATTTTGTTGTAACATTACTTGTCTCGTTTTTTTCATAATATCTTCTACAAATTCTGGAAATATCATGTTAAAAACAGCACTAAAAACTCCGGAGATTAATCCAGCTATCAAACAAATAGTAACGCCAATTTTTAAGCATTCTCCAAAAGATACAAAACCATTGTTTAGGTTTTTCTTATAATTAACACAACCAATTGTAATTATACTTACAGGAAAAATAAGGTAATTAAAAGTATTGATTATAATTCCTGTTGTAGGATTTGTAATTGGATCTACATCCATAACATAGACCAATACAAACTCTAAAACTATTAAAATTCCGAATAAAGCACCATATTGTAATGCTGATTTTGAAGGCGAGACTTTCTTTTCCATACTACTATTGTTTTAAATTAATGTACAAATATAACAATTCCCAATTTACCTATGTTACTATTTTCAATTTCCTTGATAAATAAAAAAAAAGAAGTAATAGGTTTGTATATTGAAAAATTAGTTTAAATTTGCAAACTCAAAATAATAAAGTTACAACAAAAAGTTATAATGAGTTGATACCTTTTCCGAGAAATGAAAAGCTTCGCAACCAGTTATAATTGAAACAAATAAAAAAGATTTAAGATGAAAAAAGGTGTACACCCAGAAAATTACAGATTAGTTGCTTTTAAAGACATGTCAAACGAAGACATTTTTATTACAAAATCTACTGCAGATACTAAAGAAACCATCACCCACGAAGGTGTTGAATATCCAGTTGTAAAAATGGAGATTTCAAGAACTTCTCACCCTTTTTATACAGGTAAATCTAAACTTATTGATACTGCAGGTCGTATCGATAAATTTAAAACTAAATACGCTAAACACGGTAAATAATTCTTACAGCTGTTCAAATTATATTAAACCTCGCAATCTGCGGGGTTTTTTTATATTTAAAACTTTTCTATTTTCTTATTAATCTTTGTAACTTTGATGTCAATAAAATTTTATATTGGATATTTCCTTAGTTTATTTTCGATTAAACAAATAACCAATTCAACAAATAACCAATTCAACAAATAACCAATTTTATGAATTATATTCTTTTTGACGGACCTGCCAGAATTGCCCTTTTGCCTTTTACTTATACCCGTCCTGTTGCTGATATTCGAATCGGAATTTTGACAATTCGTGAAAAATGGGAAAAATATTTAGGTTCAACTACTACCACTTTAACGGAAGAATATTTGTCGGATAAATATCCAATGGTGGAGTTGGAGGAGAATGTGATGATTAATGCTTCCTATTTGCCAAATGAAAATTTAGTGGACATTATTTCAAACTTGAAACCCAATCAAGCGGTTTTTATAGACGATGCGGTAATTGCTTTTTTTACCAATGATTCTCAGGAAGAAGTTGATTTCGATCAATATGAAATTATTCATTTTACTGGTGATTGTTTAACGGTGGAACATACTTGGGATATTTTTTCTAAAAATGACGCTGCAATTCGTGAAGATTATACTCTATTAACGAAAGATAGAACTTCGCAACGCATTTCAAAAACGGTAAATGTAATTTCACCTGAGAATATTTTTGTTGAAGAAGGTGCAAAAATGGAATTTGTGACTTTAAATGCTTCAACCGGGCCTATTTACATTGGTAGAAATGCCGAAATAATGGAAGGTTCTGTAATTCGTGGTCCATTTGCATTGTGTGAAGAAGCGCAAGTAAAATTAGCCACAAAAGTTTATGGCGCAACCACAGTTGGCCCGCACTGTAGAATAGGTGGTGAAATAAATAATTCGGTTTTATTTGGTTATTCCAATAAAGGCCACGATGGTTTTTTAGGAAATTCGGTATTGGGCGAATGGTGTAATATGGGAGCGGATTCCAATAATTCCAACTTGAAAAATAATTACGAAGAAGTGAAATTGTGGAGTTTTGAAACCGAGAGTTTTGCCAAAACTGGACTTCAGTTTTGTGGGTTAATGATGGGTGATCATAGTAAATGTGGAATCAATACCATGTTTAATACAGGAACCGTTGTGGGCGTAAGCGCTAATATTTTTGGTAGTGGATTTCCTAGAAATTTTGTTCCGAGTTTTTCATGGGGCGGGGCGTCTGGATTTGTAACTTATTTAACAAACAAAGCTTTTGAAGTTGCAAAAATAGTAATGCACAGAAGACACGTAGAATTCACAGATCAAGATAAAGCTATTTTAGAACACGTTTTTGAAGTATCGAAAAAATGGAGAAATGAATAGTTGTATTTAAAGATATTTTAAAGCCACAATTGATTTTTTCGGTTGTGGCTTTTTGATTTTAATAAGAATTTCATAATAACGAATATTGTGTGTAAATTTGCTCCGTGTTTGCGAAAGGGATAGTAGCGGCATCCCGCGCTTTTTAGCGTGGATTTAGCGGATAGCCCGACCCGGAGGGATTCGCCCAAATTAAACAAATATGACAGATAGAAAAAAAGTTGCTTTTTATACCTTGGGTTGCAAACTCAATTTTTCGGAAACATCTACCATTGCTAGAAATTTCACGGAGGAGGGTTTTGACCGTGTCGATTTTGAAGAAGTTGCCGATATTTATGTAATAAATACGTGTTCGGTTACTGAAAATGCCGACAAGCAATTCAAGCAGGTGGTGCGAAAAGCAATGAAATTGAATGATAAAGCATTTGTTGCGGCGGTAGGTTGTTATGCACAATTGAAGCCCGAAGAATTGGCCAATGTAGATGGTGTGGATTTGGTTTTAGGGGCAACAGAAAAGTTTAAAATCACCGATTATATTAACGACTTGTCCAAAAATGATAGGGGGGAAGTGCATTCCTGTGAGATTTCTGAAGCCGATTTTTATGTTGGAAGTTACTCCATTGGCGATAGAACTAGAGCATTTTTAAAGGTTCAAGACGGTTGCGATTATAAATGTACGTATTGTACAATTCCTTTGGCACGTGGAATTTCTAGAAGCGATGCATTGGAAAATGTGTTAAAAAATGCCAAGGAAATTTCTGCGCAAAACATCAAGGAAATTGTGTTGACGGGAGTCAATATTGGTGATTACGGAAAAGGAGAGTTTGGGAATAAAAAACACGAGCATACTTTTTTAGAATTGGTTCAAGAATTGGATAAAGTGGAAGGAATTGAGCGTTTGCGAATTTCGTCGATTGAACCGAACTTATTGAAAAATGAAACGATAGAATTTGTTTCTAAAAGTCGCACTTTTGTTCCTCATTTTCATATTCCGTTGCAATCGGGGAGTAATGAAATTTTGAAATTAATGAAGCGCCGTTATTTGCGGGAAGTATATACGGAACGCGTAAATAAAATTCGAGAAGTGATGCCGCACGCATGTATTGGCGTGGACGTAATAGTTGGTTTTCCTGGTGAAACCGACGAACATTTACTTGAAACGTATCATTTTTTGAATGAAATGGACATTTCTTACTTACATGTATTCACCTATTCGGAGCGTGACAATACTGAAGCTGCAAATATGCCAGGTAGTGTTCCTGCAGCTGTTCGAGCGAAAAGAAGTAAGATGTTACGTGGATTATCTGTAAAAAAACGGAGAGCATTTTATGAAAGCCAACTAGGAACGGATCGAATTGTATTGTTTGAAAGTGAAAATAAAGAAGGTTACATTCACGGGTTTACCGAGAATTATGTAAAAGTTAAAACGCCATGGAATCCGAAGTTAGTGAATACTTTGCATCCAATAAATCTTACTAAAATAGATGAAGAGGGTAGTGTGAGAATGGTGTTTTTGAACGCTACAATTACAACTTAATTCCGGGAGGAAGCAAATCTTTATAGATAGAATTTTTCCTAAAAAAGGTAGCTATTTTTGGTAATATTGGCACCACTTTGAGTTTTCTTTCGTAGGCAATTTTCATAATATTTTTCAGGAAGTCATTTATAAAATCTGCATTATCAAAATGATCAGGAGTGTGAATTTTGGTTAGAAATATCTTTTTCTCTTGGAAAGAATATTCTAAGGAAATCAATTTACCGTCTAAAATAGTTTCAAATTGTCTTGAAAAGGTATTGTCTTTAATTTCCATTTTTTGTTTAAGCTCCCTTAATTAATTATGTTTATTTGGATGGTATTTCGATGATTAGAATCTTTGCTTTTTCTAGAACTTCTATTTGAAATTCATTTAAATTTGAAATTCCAATCGCGTCTTTTGAAGATAATATTCGATTGTCTATCAATATTTTACCTTCAATAAGAAACAAATATACGCTATTATCGGTAAAGTTATTTTTATAGGAAGATTTTCCAGTTTCAAATATTCCTAAATTTATAAATGTTTTTTGGTGAACCCAAAGTGCCTTTCCATCATTGGAGTCTTTTGGGGAAACGATATTTACAAAAGAATTGCTGTTTTTTTCTAAATCAAATCCTTTTTGGTCATATCTAGGAGCGACATTTTCAGTATCGGAGAAAATCCAAATTTGTAATAATTTCAAATATTCAGTGGTACTTGCATTTACCTCTGAATGTTGAACCCCAGTTCCGGCGCTCATTACTTGTACTTCGCCATAGGTAATTGTTCCTTCATTTCCCATACTGTCAACATGTTTTAAAGCGCCTTCCAATGGAATAGTAATAATTTCCATATTTTCGTGAGGATGCATTCCGAAACCCATTGCTGGTGCAATAGTATCATCGTTTAAAACTCGTAGCATTCCAAATTGGATGCTTTGAGGATTGAAATAATTGGCAAAGGAAAAAGAATAATTGGCATTTAACCAACCGAAATTAGCAGTTCCACGTTCAGAGGCTTTAAATAATTGAGTGCTCATAACTTTGTAAAATTTATTATTGGCAAAAGAATATTAATTTCAATTAAAAGGTATAATTTTATGCAAATTTCGTGATAATTTTCTTTTAATTCTTTACAATAGCTTTAAAACATTCACAATGGAAAAAATCTCGGTTTATTTTATGCCAGGTTTAGCTGCAAATTCCTCTATATTTGAAAGAATAGCTCTTGCTGAGGAGCTATTTGACACTTATTTTATGGAATGGGAAATTCCATTTGAAGAGGAAACTTTAAGTGATTATGCACGAAGAATTTCTAAGAAAATAACGAATGAAAATCCCGTTATAGTTGGAGTTTCTTTTGGAGGAATTTTAGTCCAAGAAATAGCTCAATTTTTAAACCCTAAAAAAATTATTATCATTTCAAGCGTCAAGAGTAATTTAGAATTCCCGATAACTTTTAAATTGGCTAAACCAACTAAAGCCTATAAATTAATACCAACAAGTTTAATTGCAAATATTGATAATTTAGCTAAATTTACTTTTGGTGAAAAAGTAAAACAGCGTTTAAAATTGTATCAGAAATTTCTATCGGTGCGGGATAAAAATTATCTTGATTGGTCGATTGATAAAATAATTTTATGGGATAGAATAAAAGCAGATCCAAATATAATTCATATTCATGGTGATGTAGATGAAGTTTTCCCGATAAAAAATATAAATAATTGTATCGTAATTAAAGGAGGGACTCATATTATGATACTAAGTAAATACAAATGGTTTAATGTCAATTTGCCTAAAATTATCCTTGAGAAATAGAAACTAAATCGATAAGTTTATAAAAAATAAATAAAATGAAAATGAATTGGATTAATAAAGGAGTTACATTAATACTCGTAATTTCAATAAGCGGCCTGTTAGTATTTGCCTTGTCAAATGAAGATAAAAACAAAATTACCCATGAAGGAACTGCTTTTTATTTTCCTTTTGAGGTTGATTTTGCAGGTGAAAATATGCCTTTAGAAACACCCGATGTTAGAGAACGTTTTGACAGAGAATTATTGGTTAATGCCAACTTACATGCGTCAACAATATTGATAATTAAAAGAGCCAATAGAGCTTTTAAGATCATTGAACCGATATTAGAAAAGAATGGGGTTCCCAATGATTTTAAGTATTTAGCAGTTATTGAAAGTTCTTTAATTAATGCAGTTTCGCCATCTGGAGCAAAAGGAGTTTGGCAATTTATGCCTGCTACAGCAAAGGAAATAGGGATGGAGGTTAATGAGTGTGTGGATGAGAGATATCATTTAGAAAAATCGACTGAAGCCGCTTGTAAATTTTTGTTGGCTGCAAAGGAAAAATTTGGTTCTTGGACTCTAGCTGCCGCTTCTTATAACTTTGGAATTACGGGAGTAAATAAACAAATAGACCTTCAAAAAGTATCCAATTATTATGATTTGTTATTGAATGAGGAAACTTCTAGATATGTATTTCGGATTTTAGCTTTAAAAGAAATCATGAAAGCTCCCGAGAAATTTGGATTTGCTGTTCCAAAGCAAGATTTATATGAATTGTATCCAACGCGTAAATTAGAAATTGATAGCACCGTTAACAATCTAGCTGATTTTGCTATTAGTCAAGGAGTAAATTATAAGATATTGAAATTGTATAATCCTTGGTTGAGAGATAGAAAATTAGAAAATAAAACTAGAAAAAAATACTTGATAGAACTGCCTAAATAACTACTATTTTTTATTTAGGTTTAGTAAATAATTAAATACTTTATCAGTAGGCATTCCCATTACATTTGCATAGGATCCTTCAATTTTTGAAACACCAATAAAACCAATCCATTCTTGAATTCCGTAGGCTCCCGCTTTGTCGAATGGTTGATAATTTTTTAAATAATAGTGGATGCTTTCATCACTTAAAGTGGAAAAAGTAACTTTGGTAATTTCGTGAAAAACAGTATTATTTTTGGATGTTTTAAAGCATACAGAAGTAATTACTTCGTGTGTTTCGTTGGATAGCATTTTTAATATTTGAAAGGCATCATCATAATTTTTTGGTTTTCCCAATGCTTTATTGTGGTGCCAAACAATAGTATCGCTAGTTACTAAAATCTCATTTTCGTTTAATTCTCCTTCAAAGGCATTTGCTTTAAGCAAGGCTAAAAAGTCAGTGATTTCATGGGCTTTTAAATGGTGTGGATAGATCTCATCGATTTCTTTTAATCGAATTTCGAAATCCAGATCTAAATCTTTGAAAAATTGTTGTCTTCTCGGAGATCCCGAAGCTAAAATTATTTTGTGATTTTTCAGTTTTTCCTTAAGCATTATGACGAATATTTAAACTAATAACCAATATTGACAGATAGCCTAAAAATAAAATCCAATTTAAAATCAGATACAAATGACGAAATTCTTTTGGATCATTTGCCTTGAATATCTTGAACGAAAAATAGATTAAGGGAATCACAGTAAATAACAATCCATATATAAAACTGTATAACAATTTCGCGTCAAATAGGTAAACTTTGAGGTAATAAAGCACGCAAAATATTGGAATTAAACTTATTGCTAAAGCTACTTTTTTTGCTTTGGAAATACCTATTGCAATTGGTAAAGTGTTTAATCCTTGATTCGAGTCTCCGTTGGTATTTTCAATATCTGAAACCAGTTCAATTAATAAAGAGATAATAAAAGTAAAAATGGCATAATCAATTAAAATGCTAAAATGGATACCCATTACGGTTTGATTTCCATCAAAAGTTACGGGTAATAAATCGAAAAGTCCAATAATTAAAAGATAAATTGAATTTACGAATGCGATTATTATATTACCAACCAAAACACTATTTTTAATACTTGAAGCATAAAAATAGAGTGTTGAAGCAATTAGTATAAAAAGAATAGCAAAATTTGGTTTTTGTATCATATTTGATAAATAAAAACCGATGGAAACTCCTATAAATGTGAAAGCTACATATAAATTATAAGCTGTATTTTCAGATATAAATTTGCCTACAACTTGAAATTCAGGTTTGTTTTCTGAATCTGAATCTTGTTGAAAAATAGCATTTACAATTGCTCCTCCAGCTGCTAAACATACTGTTGAAAGCACTAGTAAAATGTAGTGCCAATCGGCAAGTGACAGGGGGATATTTTGAAGTTTAAGAAAACCGAATCTAAAGATAAATTGCATGAAAGCAAGTAATAATAAATAGCGGTAACGTATTAATTTTAAGTAGTTTATCATTGAAATATAATAAGTTAATCGTGTTTGCCATTATAATAAAGATGCCATTTTCCTTGAACTTTCATCACTTGTTCAATCACATCTCGAACAGCACCTTTTCCACCATTTATGTGAGAAATGTAATTGGAAATCGACTTAATTTCAGGTGCAGCATCTTGAGGGCAAGTTGGAAGCCCAACCAATTTCATCACATGTAAATCGGGAATATCGTCACCCATATAAAGCACCTTTTCAGGAGAAATAGAATATAATTCACAATATTCTTTGAAGGTTTCTACTTTGTTAGGCGAGCCCAAATGAATATCCGTAATTCCAAGATTTTTCAATCGGATGCGAACCCCTTCATTGCTTCCGCCAGAAATAATACACACCTTATAGCCACTTTCAATCGCGGCTTTCATAGCATATCCATCTCGAATATTCATTTTACGAAGCATTTCACCTGTAGGGGATATATTTACGGAACCATCAGTAAGTACGCCATCTACATCGAAAACAAATGTGGTAATATCATTCATTATTTCTTTATAACTTTTTGCCATTATTTTGAATAGATTGGGTTAATATTTTATAAATGTTTTTTTGATTTTCATTAGTTAAGAACGCCAAATGGGAATTAATAGTTTCCTCATCATTTCTAATTGCAGGTCCTGTTTGCGCGTCTAACGGCGATAATCGTGTTATTTTTTCTGCAGTTTCCTTGATTAATGGCAATACTATTTCAAATGGGATTTTATTTTTTATACAAATGTCATTTCCGATTTTGTAGAGATTATTGGTGAAATTATTTACAAAAACTGCTGCTACATGCACTGCTTTTCTTTGTTCCGAATTTATTTCATAAACGGAATCAGAAATTGCATTTGCTACCTTTTTTAATAGTTTTAAATCAGCACTGTTTTCACTTTCTAAGCAAATGGGAATTGTTTTAAAATTGATTGATAAATTTTTTGAAAATGTTTGCAAGGGATAAAAAACGCCTTTTCTATTTTTTGTATTTATTGCTTCTAATGAAAGGGCTCCTGAGGTATGGACAACCAATTTATTTTTAAATGGTATTTTCTCTGAAACTTCAGCGATAACATTGTCTGAAACTGCAATTAGGTAGATGTCGGCTTCTTTCAAATTGTCCCAATCAGAACAAATGATATTGAAATCCAATAGATTTGAAAGTGCAGTTTTTTGTCTTGAAAAAACAGTTGTAATTTGTATTCCAGCACCTTCGTAAATAGATTTTTGAAAAGCTACAATTAAATGTTGAGCCACATTTCCAGATCCAATTATACCTATTTTTACCATTTTGCTAAATTATTGATTTTTTTTTAACTAATTCTAATTTCGTTATTTAAAAAACATCACTTAAAAAATTCTTAAATACGAGTTCAAAACTAAGAATTTAACAAATTTGAATTACTTTTGTACCACTTTTAAAATAAAATAATCTGCATAATGGATAAAAAAATACTTTCTTTTTTGTTTTCAACCCGATTAATGGCGTTTTTATTTTTGTCATTTGCAATAGCAATGATATGCGGAACTTTTATTGAAAGTAAATACAATACCGATACAGCGCGAATTTGGATTTATAATGCCTGGTGGTTTGAAGCAATTATGGGATTTTTCCTTGTAAATTTTGCCGGAAATATTAAAAGATACCAACTTTTACGCAAAGAGAAATGGGCTACTTTACTACTTCATATTTCTTTTATTTTCACTCTTTCAGGAGCATTTATAACCCGTTACATAAGCTATGAAGGCGTAATGCCAATTCGTGAAGGCGCTTCGGAAAATCAGTTTTATTCTGATAAAATGTTTTTAACTGTTTTTGTGGATGGTGATTATCAGGGAGGAATCAGAAGACGCGTTTTTGAAAAATCTTTACTATTATCGCCAGTTACCAATAATAATTTCAGTATTTCAAATAATTTTGCCGATACCCAATTTGAGATTACCTATAAAGATTATTTATTGGGTGCCACTAAAACAATTAAACCAGATCCAAAAGGAGATTTGTATTTTAAAATGGTAGAATCGGGCGACGGTACTCGTCACGAACATTATTTGAAAGAGGGTGAAGTTCAGAATATACATAACATGCTTTTCTCCTTAAATAAATATGTAAAAGGAGCTACCAATATTACAATTAACGAAAATTCATCGACAATTCAAACGCCATTTGAAGGTCAATTTATGCGAATGGCAGATCAATTTAAAGGAAGAGTAGCGAAAGATTCGGTTCAGCCATTAATGATGCGCTCCCTATATAACGTTGGTGGAACACAATTTGTTTTTCCTGATCCAGCAGCCAAAGGTTCCATTTCTTATCTTGCCAAAAATGATTATAAGGCTAAAACTCATGAGGATGCTTTAGTTTTAAATTTAAATGCCGAAGGTCAAAATAAAGAAGTTACTTTATTAGGTACAAAAGGAGCGGTAGGGGAGTCGAAAGTCCTTAAAATTGGAAAATTAGAATATACTTTTTTCTTTGGAAGTAAAGCCTATTCCTTACCGTTTAATATAAAACTGAACGATTTCAAAGCACTTAAATATCCTGGAACTGAGAAAAGTTATTCTGCTTTTGAAAGCGATGTAACTGTTCAAGATTCGAAATCTAAATTCGATGCAAAAATTTACATGAATCATATATTGGACCACAAAGGATATCGATTTTTCCAATCTTCATTTGATCCGGATGAAAAAGGAACTATACTTTCTGTAAATCACGATTTTTGGGGAACTTTGATTACGTATATCGGTTATTTCATGTTGTTTTTTGGAATGATGGCAATAATGTTCACTAAACATTCTCGTTTTGCTGATATAAAAAGAAAATTGGAAGTGGTAAAATCAAAGAAATCCAAGTTGGTTACGCTTCTCTTATTGCTGTTGAGTTTCAATTCGTATTCACAGCACCAACAGGAAAATTTAACAGTAAAACAAATAGATTCCTTACTATTAAAATTCAAAGTTTCTGAAAATCATGCGGCTAAATTTGGTAGATTAGTCATTCAAGATGCTGGAGGTAGAATGAAACCTCTAAATACATTTTCATCAGAATTATTGCGTAAAGTGAGTCATAAAGACACGTATAACGGAATGAATTCTGATCAAGTGTTTTTATCAATGACGCAATTTCCTACCGCTTGGTATGAAATTCCGTTAATCTATATAAAATCTGGGAATGATAGTATTAGAAAAATTATAGGAATTGAAAAGACGGCTCAATATGCTCCATTTATTGCATTTTTTGATAAAACTGGAAATTATAAATTATCACCATATTTAGATGGAGCGTATAAATCAGCCAATCAAAATAATTTTGAAAAAGATTTTGTTGAAACGGATAAAAAAGTCAATTTATTAAACCAAGCGACTTCAGGAAGTATCCTAAGAATTTTTCCAATACCCAAAGATGAAAATAATAAATGGGTTTCTCATTTAGAATTAAGTCACGCTGGCTTGAAAGGAATGGATTCTATTTTTGCCTCTCAAATTGTTCCTTTATATCTCAATTCCTTACAAAACGCTGCGCTTTCAAATAACTATAAAGACGTTGATTTTTATTTGAATGGAGTAAAAAAATACCAACGCAAATTTGGAGTACAAGTAATGCCTTCTGAAGATAAAATAACTGCTGAAATTTTATATAATAAATATGATATTTTCAAAAAGTTATTTTACCTGTATATGTTAGCAGGATTTTTAATGTTGCTTTTTACCATCTTAAAAATATTTAAAGAAAATAAATTTACCCGTATTTCTGTAAATGTGATGCACGTTATTATTGCAGTTTTATTTGGTTTACACACTCTAGGGTTAATTGCAAGATGGTATATTTCAGGTCATGCGCCTTGGAGCAATGCCTATGAATCTATTATATATGTAGCTTGGGCAACCATGTTTTTCGGATTGGCATTCGACAGGAAATCTAAGTTAACAGTAGCGTCTTCTGCATTTGTGGCTTCAATGATTTTAATGGCTGCCTATATGAATTGGATTGATCCAGATATTGCCAATTTACAACCGGTATTAAATTCCTATTGGTTAATGATCCACGTGGCTGTTATTGTAGCAAGTTATGGACCGTTCGCATTAGGAATGATTTTAGGATTTGTGTCTTTATTGCTTATATTTTTTACAAATGAAAAGAATAAAGAAGTTATGGCATTGAATATTAAAGAGATCACTTACATTAATGAAATGGCACTCACAGTTGGTTTAATAATGTTAACCATAGGAAATTTTTTAGGAGGTCAGTGGGCGAATGAAAGCTGGGGTCGATATTGGGGTTGGGACCCAAAAGAAACTTGGGCCTTAATTAGCATAATGATTTATGCCTTTGTAATTCACTCTCGTTTTGTTCCTTTGTTTAGAGGAAAATGGGTTTTTAATTTGATGAGCATGTTTGCCTTTGTCTCTATTTTATTTACTTATTATGGAGTAAATTTCCACTTGGTAGGATTGCATTCTTATGCTAGTGGCGAGGCAACTTCACTAGATTGGATTTGGCAATCTTTATTGACAATTTCATTAATAGGTTTGGTAACCTATCCTAAATATAAAAAGTATTATAAGTAAAATAAATCTAAATTTTTATAGTCAAAGCTCTTCTTTTATTTCAATATTTATTCTTTAGTATCGGTTTTTATTAATCAAACACACTTTTTTTATGAATATAGTATGCCGTTATCATTAATAAATTAAAAATATTTAATTAATAATTTAGTTTTTTAATTTTAATTTTTATATTTGTGAATTATTCATACTAAATAAATTTGCTTTGAAAATAATTTTATTTTTATTTATTACCATTTCTGGTTTTTCACAAACTTTACATCATCAGATGTTGTCTTCACAATGCACTTCAACCACTGTAGGTGTTTTAAAAGTATCCCAGACTATAGGTCAGCTAAGTGTTATTGGTAATTACCGAGGCACCGATTTAATTGTTGGTCAAGGTTTTCAGCAAAGTCATTTGATGAAAACGATAAAATCTCCGGTTATTACAGTGGTTACTACCACTTATCCAAATCCATTTATTGATCATATCAATTTTGAGTTTTCGTCTGTTATTTCAGGTCCTATAAAATTCTCCTTGTATGATGTTTTGGGAAGGTTGGTTGCCTCTGAGGAGAAACGAGCTACTGATACTCTATTAACTATTAGCGAACTTTCCCTTGCTGAGGGCCAGTATTTCGTTAAGTTATCTGCAAAAAATTACAATTATTCTACTAATTTATTAAAAACACAATGAAAAAATTCTACCTATTATTAATCGTTCTTTTGGCTTTAACCAATTCGTATTCACAAGAAGTTTATTTCTTAACAGGAACCAATATCACCAAATACAATTTCACTAGTCAAGCAGAGCCGATGACCACGCCACTTCAAGCGGGAATAGGATCTTTCTATGAAATAGGGTATGATTTTTCATTAAATAGTGATGCTTTGTCTTACTCTGCAGCAATAACTATAAACGATTACAATGCACTAGCTGGTACTCCAGCGAATTCTTACAGCTGGAATACAAAATACGCTGGAGCTCAATCGTCCTTAAATTATTTGCATAAAGTTACTAAAAGATTCAAATTGGGATTAAGAGCAGGATTGAACCTATCAAAAATGGTTTATGGCAAGCAAAATCTAAATGGTGAGATTTTAGATTTAACAGATCAAAAAGAGTTTACTGGACTTTATTTTTCTTATTTCGGTGGCGCAAGCGCTAACTATAAGTTAAACGATTCTGGATATTTAAGCATTGGATACGGTTTTGGCAATGGACTAAACACAGCCAATAGTACCCAAGAAAAAGTTATATTCAATAATTCACAAATACAATTTGGTATTCACT
>Ga0209443_1000173_pt1 | contig 41699 bp, 50 predicted proteins | sample LauGreBMM110DCMD_2_FD_187571 | JGI IMG/M metagenome (GOLD analysis project Ga0209443, IMG submission 187571) | Freshwater lake microbial communities from Lake Michigan, USA - Su13.BD.MM110.DCMD (SPAdes) (version 2) | ecosystem: Environmental > Aquatic > Freshwater > Lake | place: Lake Michigan... | reverse complement strand
CATTTGCGCAATCCACAACAATCTTTAAGCCCTTCAGCGGTGTTTCAACTGATGAAAGCAGGTGCTTTAAATATCGCTCGGTTGCACTGTCATCATTGATTGCGCGGCCCACGTTTTTACCTGTTGGTCGCTCCCAATCCTCACCCATGCGCGCTTCAATACGGGCTTCAATGGCATCATCTAACTTGCCACCACCACGAGCAAATAACTTAATTCCATTATCTGGCATTGGATTATGCGAAGCACTAATCATTACGCCAAGATCTGCTTTTGATTCAGCGACTAGGTGTGCAATTGCAGGAGTTGGTAATACGCCAACGCGATACACATTGATTCCAGCACTGGTTAAACCAGCAACAACAGCTGCTTCTAAGAACTCACCAGATGCCCGTGAATCTTGACCCACAATTGCCGTTGGCTGATGGTCCTTATTTGATGAGCTTTCAACCAAAATATGCGCAGCTGCAACAGAAACATCTAAAGCTAACTCTGCAGTTAAATCGCGATTGGCTAAGCCACGAATTCCATCGGTGCCAAAGAGCGCCATTGGAACTCCTCTGCTAGAAAGTGTGAATTAACGCTTGCTGTATTGAGAACGCTTACGTGCCTTCTTAAGGCCGTACTTCTTGCGCTCGATAACACGTGCATCACGTGAAAGGAATCCAGCTTTCTTTAACGCTGGACGGTTTGCTTCTTCATCGATCTGGTTAAGTGAACGTGCAACGCCTAGACGTAGTGCACCAGCTTGACCAGAAACTCCGCCACCATTGATACGGGCAAAGACATCGTATGAATTCTCTGCACCAACTGTGCGGAATGGTTCTGAGACTAGCTGTTGGTGAACCTTATTTGGGAAATAGTTTTCAAGAGTCTTTCCGTTAACAACCCACTTGCCGCTACCTGGAACTAAGCGAACACGTGCAACTGCCTCTTTACGACGGCCTGTTCCGCGACCTGGAGCTTTGATAGCTGGGCGGTTAGTTGCTGGTGCTGGAGTTGAAGAAGAGTATGAAGTAGGAACTTCGGTCTCATCAAGATCGTAAGCTGTTGTGTTCTCTGACATTGTCATCCTTTACTTCACGATTTGTGAAACTTGATCGAATACATATGGTGTTGGTGCTTGTGCTGCATGTGGGTGGTTTGGTCCCGCATAAACCTTGAGCTTTGATGCAATGTCGCGACCAAGACGATTCTTAGGAATCATTCCCTTGATTGCCTTTTCAACTGCGCGAGTTGGGTGCTTTTCTAGAAGTTCGCCGTACACAGTTGAAGTTAAACCACCTGGGAAACCTGAGTGATGGTGAGCCCACTTCTGCTTTGCCTTATTACCTGACAACGCAATCTTTTCAGCGTTGATGACGATAACGAAGTCACCCATGTCCATGTGTGGTGCAAATGTTGGCTTGTGCTTTCCACGTAGAAGAACGGCAGCATGTGTTGCAAGACGGCCCAAGACCACATCTTGTGCATCGATGATGTGCCACTTACGGACTGCATCACCAGCTTTTGGACTGTATGTACGCACGCTATTGCCTACCTTCTTATTCGTATGGTTACTGCCAAGCCCGGTTTAAGGGCAGAGGATTAGGGTACCCGTGCAGCGCGGATGGGTCAAAATGGCCTCTTTATGGGTAGTCCACCTGGCGCAAAGTCAGGCCCCGGGATGGGAACACCAGGGAATCTGAGATCCGCTCTTTATTCTCCAAGGTCGCTTGAATCCAATCGGGTCCAAAGCGCCCTTCTGCAACACAGACAGCTGCTCCCACAAGATTTTTCACCATGGAATAACAAAAAGAATCAGCAGCTAGTTCAGCAACCAGAATCCCATCGCTATTTCGGCTCCAATCAAATCGCACCAGGTTTCGAATGGTTGTGCTGCCTTCACGGAATTTGCAGTAGGCCGCAAAATCATGTTCTCCGACCATTAAGGCGCTAGCAGAATTGAGTAAACCAACATCTAGAGTGCGATACCAGGGCGTAATATCAAAGCGGTTGAGAGGTGGAAGGGCTCTATTGCCATCCAAAATCTTGTATGTGTAATACCTACGTGTTGCTGAAAAGCGGGCATGGAAAGCCCCCTTGGTAACTACGACCTTATTTATGCGAATATCTTCATCCAGCATTTGATTTAACTTAAAAGTTAACTCATCAAGGTTTATGCTCTCTGGGACATCAACATGGATTACTTGCCCAGTTGCATGAACTCCAGCATCAGTACGCCCGGCAACAATTGTTTCAGCGGGGCTTTGCAAAATAGTTGTAAGCGCGTTCTCAAACTCTTCTTGCACTGTGCGACGATCTGGTTGTTTAGCCCAGCCTGAGTAATTAGTGCCGTCGTAGGCTAAATCAATCCTTAAACGAAGAAACCCACTCTCTGGGTAGAGAGTGGGTTCCGTCATGAGAATGAATTTCTAAGGTTTTAGACTTAGTTGTCTTTCTCAGTTAAAACTTCGATTACTGCCATAGGTGCATTGTCACCCTTACGAGGACCGACCTTAGTAATGCGTGTGTATCCACCATTACGTGCAGCAAAGCGTGGAGCGATTACAGTGAAAAGAGTATGTACGACGCTCTTATTTGAAATCTGTGCCATTACTTGGCGACGTGCAGGAAGATCACCCTTCTTAGCGAAAGTAATGAGCTTTTCCGCTAATGGACGCAGGCGCTTAGCCTTTGCCTCGGTTGTTGTGATCTTGCCGTGCTCGAACAACTGCTCTGCAAGAGTGCGTAGGAGTAAGCGTTCGTGTGATGGGCCTGAACCCAAACGAGGACCTTTACTTGGTTTTGGCATTTCTTTTTCTCCTAGGCCTGATCTGCATCGACGAATTCATCGTCAACTGCTGCGTTGTAGTTTTGGTGCTGAGTTGGATCAAATCCAGCTGGGCTGTCCTTTAGAGACATTCCCATTGAGACAAGCTTTGCCTTGACCTCATCGATTGATTTTGAACCAAAGTTACGGATATCAAGTAGATCAGCCTCTGAACGACCAACCAACTCACCAACTGTGTGAATGCCTTCGCGCTTCAAGCAGTTGTATGAACGAACTGTGAGATCAAGATCTTCGATTGGAAGAGCAAGATCAGCAGCTAGAGCAGCATCCATAACAGATGGCCCCATCTCAATACCTTCAGCATCAAGATTAAGTTCGCGTGCAAGACCGAATAGTTCAACCAATGTGCGACCAGCTGATGCAACTGCATCGCGTGGCTTCATTGATGACTTAGTTTCTACATCTACAACAAGGCGATCGAAGTCTGTGCGCTGTTCAACGCGAGTAGCTTCTACCTTGTATGTAACCTTCAAAACTGGTGAATAAATAGAGTCAACAGGAATGCGACCGATTTCAGCGCCAGCCTGCTTGTTCTGGACTGCAGTTACATAACCACGGCCACGCTCAACAGTAAGTTCGATCTCTAGAGATCCCTTGCCGTTAAGTGTTGCTAAGTGAAGTGATGGGTTATGAATTTCAACGCCAGAAGGAACCGCGATATCTGCACCAGTTACTGGACCGGCACCTGACTTGCGGATGTAAACAACGGCTGGTTCATCGCTATCTGAAGAGAAAACCAAGTTCTTGATGTTCAAAACGATATCGGTGAGATCTTCCTTAACGCCTTCAAGAGTGGTGAACTCATGAAGTGCACCGGCAACGCGGATGCTTGTCACTGCTGCACCTGGAATAGATGAAAGCAATGTACGGCGCATGCTGTTGCCTAGCGTGTATCCGAAACCTGGCTCTAGCGGTTCAATGATGAACCGTGAGCGATTCTCGGAGATTACTTCTTCACTGAGGGTGGGACGTTGTGCAATTAGCACTGCTGCTCCTCTTCGTTAACGGGAAATCCACTATTTGATCTCCGCTTTGGTCGTACTGGTACTGCGTGCATGCCCTCTGCTTGGTAGCTCGGGGCTTTTAAAAATTACTTAGAATAAAGTTCAACGATGAGCTGCTCTTGAACCTGAGTGTCGATGACGGCACGAGCAGGAACTGAGTGAATGATGATTCTCATCTGAGAACCAACAATCTCCATCCAAGCCGGTACTGCCTTCTCGCCAAGTTCAGCGCTAGCCACGATGAATGGTGTGAGATCCAATGACTTTGGAAGAACATCAATGATGTCCATCGCAGAGACACGGAATGAAGGAATGTTTACCTTCTTGCCATTAACTAAGAAGTGACCGTGACGTACTAGCTGACGTGCCATGTCGCGGCTCTTTGCAAAGCCGGCACGGAATACAACGTTATCTAGACGAGTTTCAAGAATGACAAGAAGGTTTTCACCAGTCTTGCCCTGCTTGCGGTTAGCTTCTTCGTAATAACCACGGAACTGCTTTTCTAGAACACCGTAAATACGTGCGCACTTTTGCTTTTCGCGCATCTGCATGAGGTATTCAGATTCCTTTGCACGGCCACGGCCATGCTGTCCTGGTGGATATGGACGTGATTCGATAGGACACTTTGGTCCATCGCACTTTGCGCCCTTAAGGAAGAGCTTTACTTTTTCGCGACGGCAACGCTTGCAGTCTGCTCCGGTATAACGAGCCATTTATTCTCTTCCTTCCTTAAACTCGACGTGGCTTACATGGACGGCAACCGTTGTGTGGAGCAGGTGTTACATCAGAGATGGCACCAACTTCCAAACCAGCTGCTTGCAATGAACGGATTGCGGTTTCGCGTCCGGAACCAGGTCCCTTAACGAAGACATCTACCTTCTTTAAGCCATGCTCCTGTGCGCGACGAGCTGCGGCTTCTGCTGCAAGCTGTGCTGCGAAAGGAGTTGACTTACGTGAGCCCTTGTAACCAACCTGGCCAGATGATGACCAAGAGATAACAGCGCCGGTTGGATCAGTAATAGAGATGATTGTGTTGTTGAAAGTGCTCTTGATGAACGCTTTACCAACTGCAACATTCTTCTTTTCCTTCTTGCGAATTTTGACTTTGCCCTTAGTTACTGGGGCAGTCTTTGTCTTAGGAGCGGCCATTACTTAGTCACCTTCTTCTTACCTGCAATTGCCTTACGAGGACCCTTACGTGTGCGCGCATTTGTATGTGTGCGCTGACCACGAACAGGAAGTCCCTTACGGTGACGAATGCCTTGGTAGCTCTGGATTTCAACTTTGCGACGAATATCGCCAGTAATTTCACGACGAAGGTCACCTTCGATTTTGAAGTTTGCTTCGATGTATTCACGTAGCTTTGCTAGATCTGCTTCTTGCAGGTCCTTCACGCGAATGTCTGGGCTAATCCCAGTTGCTGCTAGTGTTTTTTGAGAACGGGTAAGACCCATTCCAAAAATATAAGTGAGTGCGACTTCCAAGCGCTTTTCGCGCGGAAGATCAACACCAACGAGACGTGCCATGTATCTACCTATCTATATCTGGAGGTCCTCCGCAATACTGTTCTCTGGCCTACCAGTCCAAAGGTCTTTTAGTTTCCTAAAAGTCGTATTACGAGTTTGTTAGTACTTATTTATCCTTGACGTTGCTTGTGACGAAGGTTTTCACAGATGACCATGACGCGACCCTTGCGGCGAATGACTTTGCACTTATCGCAAATCTTCTTAACGCTTGGATTAACCTTCATGTCGTTGTGCTCCTTCGTTACTTGTAACGATAAATAATTCGACCTTTTGTAAGGTCATACGGACTCATTTCCACGATCACACGATCGGCAGGAAGAATACGAATGTAGTTCTTTCGCATCTTGCCGCTTATGTGAGCAAGGACTTTATGTCCATTTGTTAGCTCCACGCGAAACATTGCATTAGGTAAAGCTTCAGCAACAGTGCCTTCCATTTCGATAGCACCATCTTTACTAGCCAAGCTGTAACCACATTTCTGTTTTGAGCGTGAAACAAGCGAAGTCGTAGTTTAGAGGGCAGGCTCAGATAAGGGAAATCGGCCTCTTTGAATTACATAGGTGTAACTCAGGCCACACCTACTCTTTTTTCACGCTGAAAAGCGAGCTACCCAATAGCACTGCAAGGCCAATAAAGACCGCCCCTACCCCCGAGGCCGCTGCTGCAATACCTGCAGCTGCTGGGACTAAAAACTGTCCAATTCGATTTCCCATCAAACGAGCAGAGACTGCAAGTGCACGTTCATTGCTTTCTGTCTTTTGTGAAACCAATGACATCGTTAAAGGTTGTCCAATTCCAAGTGAGAAACCTGCAACAAAAACAATGAGTCCAAGTGTTAATGGTGTGCGTGCAAATGCCATTGCAGCACATGAAATAACTGAGATCGCAGTGCTCCACCAGAGCAGTTGGAAGGTGGTGAACCTATCGCTGAGTCTTCCAAGGAAGAATCTAGAAAGCATTGTGGTTCCTGCGCGGATTGCCAGAATTGCTCCCACTGCATAAGGCGAGAAGTTATTTTCAGTTCCAAAAAGTGGCAAGAAAACAACTAAAACATCGGCCACAGATGAGATTGCTAGCGAAATATAGATGGCTGCAAGGATCCCTGGGCGCTTAACCAAGTTGATTGCAGTTTTATATGTTCCTTCGGAGCTTTGCTGTGCAACAACAGTTGGGCGCTCATTCCTCCATCTGATAACCGGAATTAGCGCAAGAATCGTTAAGACAACCCCTAGAAGAAAAGCATTAGAAGTTGATTTAGGAAGATTGCCATTTGAGCCAGCCACAATGGCTGCAACGATCGGGCCGAGCATATGTCCAACCGATGCGCTAAATGTATAGAAACCAAAGTATCTGTCATAGCTCTCACGCGGTGCGCGCAGTGCCACCATGGACTGCCCACCCACCATGCACGCTAAATGCGCAAGACCTGCAGCACCAGCAGCCAATGCAAGCAAAGTAATTGAGTTTGCAAACATAAGCGCTGCTGAAGTTACTAACATCGCTAAGGTTCCATAGATAATGAACTTAGCTTCACCCATCCGGCCTACCCACTTACCAAAGTGGAGCGCAAGCACAACTGGAAAGAGTGCGTATACCGATGCAACCAAACCAATCTGCGCGGCATTGGCATCTAGCTCTAACGCTCGATACGTAATCATCGGACGCAGAACATAGATAGTTGCTTGGGTAAGGGTGGAGGAAATAAGTAAAGGCTTAGCCCAGGGCAAGAGCTTTTCTGAACTCATTTACTTATTAACTGCGAATTTTTTCTTAAAGTTCCACACTAGAGGCCCAATAATCACTAGCAATAAAATGCCGTAGATGATCTTTGGGAATCCACCAGCGATGAGAATATTCCAATCCCCTTGGCTAATCTGGAGTGCGCGCTTGAACTGCAGTTCAGCTAATGGCCCAAGAATTACGCCAATAATCAAAGGCGTTACTGGCACACCAAATCTGCGGAACAAATAGCCAATAAATCCAACGGCTAGCGCAACTTGTAGATCAAAAGTGGAGTTGTTGAGTGCATAGGCACCAAGTAGGGCAAAGGTGGTAATTCCTGCATATAAGTAATGTGTAGGGATCTTAAGCAAAAGCACCCAGAAACGAATGAGTGGAAGGTTGAGTACTAACAGCAAAGCGTTACCGATAAATAATGAGGCAATTAATCCCCACACAACCTCAGGACTAGTCTGGAAAAGCATAGGTCCTGGTTGGATATTAAAGGACTGGAACGCCACGAGAACAACTGCTGCTGTTGCAGATGTTGGCAAACCTAGAGCCAACATAGGAACTAACACACCTGCAGCATTTGCATTATTTGCTGCCTCTGGGCCAGCAACGCCTTCAATAGCGCCCTTACCAAACTCATCTTTATTTTTAGATAGAGCTTTTTCAACACCATAACTTATAAATGTTGGAACTTCAGAACCACCGGCTGGAATAACTCCCAGCGGGAAACCAATTGCAGTTCCGCGCAGCCATGGTTTCCATGAACGTCGGAAATCTGCCCGAGTCATCCAGGCTTTGCCTTTGATCTCCAGAACTTCAGTGCGCACCAATGTGTGACGGCTTGCGAGATAGAGCGCTTCACCTAATGCAAAGATTGCAACAATAACTGTGACTGTTTCAATTCCATCGATGGCATTCATATTGCCGAAAGTTAAACGCAATGCACCAGATTGCAGATCAGCACCGATGAGGCCGATAACTAATCCCACCGAGAGTGCGACTAAGCCACGAATTCTTGAAGAACCAAGCAGAGTTCCCACTGTTGCAAAAGCCAAAATAATCAGTGACAAATAACCCGCTGGCTGAATAGTGAGTGCAACATCGGCCATCCATGGAGCGCCAAATGCAAGTAATAATGTGGCAATAAATCCGGCTACGAATGAACCTATGGCAGCTGTTGCAAGCGCAGCACCGGCGCGGCCAGCTTTAGCCATTTTGTTACCTTCGAGGGCCGTTATTACCGAGCCACTCTCACCAGGAGTATTAAGCAAAATAGATGTCGTTGATCCACCATACATAGCGCCGTAATAAATAGCAGCAAACATAATTAATGCAGATGTTGGATTCACCGTTAGACAAACAGGAAGTAGCAATCCGATTGCTAGAGCAGGGCCAATTCCTGGCAGCACACCAACAAGGGTTCCAAGGAATGTTCCTAGGAGTCCAAACATAAGATTTGTTGGGGTGAAGGCGGTCTGAAAACCATCCATCAACATTGCAAAGCTATTACCCATTTCCAAACACTCCTTCGAAGAAACCAGAAGGCAGGTTGATATTAAGACCCTTTGTGAATGAGAAATAAACGATTAATGCAAAAACTAAACTAATTCCTAAATCTTTCAGGTACTTTCTTGAGCCAAATCCATATGCGACTCCAAAGAAACACACCGTTGCTGCAATTACATAACCAGCAATCTCAAGCAAAATCACATGAAGGGCAATTGCGGTGGCGATAATTGCCATCGTCTTAAAGTTTGCACCCATGAATGGAGCGCCCGGTTCATCGCCTTCGGGTGTTCCAAGGCGGCCACGCAAAACTTCCATGATCAATCCCAAACCGACTAACGTCGTGAATGCGGAGACCATGTATGGAAAAGTTTGAGGGCTAATTATTGATGAGCCCTGCGGGACATCCATACGCGACGTATCCCAAGCAACAAAAAGACCAAGCAGAAAGAGAGAGCTGGCAAATACCAGCTCCCCCTTTGCCTGCTTAGAGATCTTCAGAATCAATTAGATTCCAAGGCCCTTCATAACTGCGTTGATTTCAGGAATGTGCTTCTCAAGGAATGTCTTGAATGCAGCTCCTGCTACGAACTCGTTATCCCACTTATTCTTTGTGAGTTCAGCTTTCCAGGCTGGTGACACGTGCATGATGTCAATTACCTTGATGTAGTTAAGGTAATCAGCCTTTGAAAGATCAGCTGGGGCCATGATTCCACGCCAGTTTCCGTATACAAGATCGTAACCCTGTGAAACGAATGTCTTAGCTTTGATACCAGAGATTGGCTTAGCTGAAGAAACTCCAAGATAACGCATCTTTCCTGAAGTTACATAAGGTGTGAAGTCAAGAGCACCTGAGATACCAACCTGAGTTGCGTTACTGAGTAGTGAAGTAATGACTTCTGGTCCACCTGAGTAAACAACGTAGTTCAACTTAGTTGGATCGACTCCAGCCTTTTGAGCAAGTAGGCCAATAGTTTGGTGATCTACTCCACCCTTGTTACCACCTGCGATAGCAACCGCATTTGGCTTTGCAACAAGGTCATCCATCAATTGCTTCAATGTGCGGTACTTAGATGATGCAGGAACAACGATTCCTTCATACTCGCGCAAAATCTTTGCAATTGGTGTTGACGCTAGAAGATTAAGTGTTGACTTGTTTGAATAAAGCCCACCAGTCATTGCAATACCAGTAACCATTCCAGCTTCTGGCTTTCCCTTGATTTCTTGGAATGCAGCAAGACCAACAGCTCCACCAGCACCTGGCTTATAAACAGATGTAGTAGCTGTTAGAAGACCTTCTGCTTTTAGAGAGTTTGTAATTGCATCTGCTGTAAGTGAATATCCACCTGGGTTAGCAGGGATTGTCCAATCAATGTTCTTGAGTGGCTTCACATCTGCATACCACCACTTGTTGTCACCTTTATAGGAACCAGTTGGAACGACCATACAAGTTAGATCTGATCCATCAACTCCACGACCTGGAGCTTTTTTGCCAGTAGATGCTTTAGTGCAGTCGTCACCGATAGATGCTTTATTAGCCGGCTTTACTGCAGCATGTGCTGGAAACGCCGTTCCTGCTAGAACAGCAACTGCAGTTGCTGCAATAACGAAACGAATTAAAGAATTCTTTCTCATCGATGAGGTCTCCATAATTTCTACCTTCGAGGGTGAAGGTTGGGTAGAAACTAGTATGTATCCGGGCCATTGTTAAGCCTTTGCGTGTAACAAAACGATTAAATTATTTATGACAACAGGCTTGATATCTCAATATCTCGGTGTTCTAGGTCACTCTTACCGCCATCAATGGCTGTGAGCACAAATGGCTTGCCATCTGGGCAGATTACATAGCTGTGCTCGAAGTGGGCACCTCTAGATGAATCAGTAGAGACGACAGTCCAATCATCTTCTAAAACCTTAGTGCGGGCAGATCCGCGAGTAATCATTGGTTCAATTGCAAGGGCTAACCCAGCAACAATCTCTGGGCCTTGTCCTGCGCGACCAAAATTTAATACATGTGGTTCTTGATGCATTTCTGTACCAATTCCATGGCCACCGTATTCCTGCAAGATTCCATATGTGCCTTGAGAATTTATGTATTGCTCAATTGCATAGCCAATATCTGAAAGTTTGGCTCCGTGTTTTCCTGCAGCAATCCCCCGCCACATTGACTCTTCACAAACATCCATCAACTTTTGATCTTCTGGATTAACTGATCCCACACCAATTGTAAAAGCTGCATCACCATGCCAGCCTTCAATAATCGCACCACAGTCAATTGAAACTATGTCACCATCATTAATAATTCTTGGGCCTGGGATTCCATGAACAATTTCATCATTGACTGAAACACAGATTGTTGCTGGGAAGCCGTGATAGCCCTTGAAATTTGATATCGCCTTACTGCGTTTTATATGGGCTTCAGAGATTGCATCCAACGCACTTGTTGTCATCCCAGGCTTGACTGCATCACGAATGAGTTGGTGAATCTCAGCCACAACTAATCCAGCACGTCGCATCAGCTTTAACTGTTCAATGTTTTTAATCTGAATTGCCATGGATGCTATTTTATTCTGAAACGCGGCTGAGAGCAGAAATTGCATGCGCAGTAATGTCTTCAACGCTACCCAGGGCTCCCACAGAGATAAGCAGGCCTTCAGTGCGATAAAAAGAGATGATAGGTGATGTTTGTTCTTGATACACCTCAAGGCGTCGGGCAATAACTTCAGCCTTGTCATCTTCGCGCTGGTAAACATCACCGCCGCACTGTGGGCATTTATCAACGCCCACACATGGCTGGAAACAATCTTTACATGTGCGACGTGAAGATAATCTGGCAACAATCTCTTCATTAGCCAGTGAGAACTCTAGAACAGCGTGAAGTGGTGTCTTCTTCTCGGCCAAGATTGCTCGCAAGACTTCTGCTTGTGCAACATTGCGTGGAAAACCATCGAGTAAAAACCCATGAGCAACATCATCATGAGTGAGGCGATCTTTAACCATTTCATTAGTTACAGAGTCTGCAACTAACTCACCACGATCCATGAAGCTTTGAGCTTGAACACCAAGAGGTGTTCCTGCCTTTAAATTAGCGCGGAAAATATCACCAGTAGAAATATGTGGAATTGAATAATGCGCTGCAAGGAATTGAGCTTGTGTTCCTTTTCCAGCACCTGGTGGACCTACCAGGACAAGACGCATTACTTAAGGAATCCCTCATATGAACGCTGCTGCAACTGTGACTCGATCTGCTTTGCAGTATCAAGACCAACACCCACAACGATCAAGATCGCAGTTCCACCGAATGGGAAGTTCTGTGTTGCACCAAAGAGTATCAAGGCACCAATTGGAATAATGGCAACAAGAGCTAGGTAGACAGAACCTGGGGCTGTAATGCGTGAGAGTACATATTGTAGATATTCAGAAGTTGGGCGTCCTGCACGAATACCAGGGATAAATCCACCGTACTTCTTCATATTCTCTGCAACCTCATCTGGGTTAAATGTGATTGCAACGTAGAAATAAGTAAAGAAAATAATGAGTGCTGCATATGTTGCAATATAAATTGGGTGATCGCCTGTAACAAAGTTACGGCTTACCCAAACTGCCCATGCTGCCTGGCTATTTGTGAAGTTCACAATCAGGGATGGAATATAGAGAAGTGATGAAGCGAAAATTACTGGGATAACACCGGCCTGGTTAACCTTGATTGGGATGTATGTGCTTGTTCCACCGTATGCCTGGCGTCCAACCATGCGCTTGGCATATTGAACTGGAATACGACGCTGAGCTTGCTCAACGAAGACAACGGCTGCAACAACCAAAATACCTACCAACATCACGAAGATGAAAGCAAACAAGCCCTTTTGCAATCTAATTGACCAGAGCTGGCTTGGGAATCCTGCTGCAATTGAAGTGAAGATCAAGATAGACATACCGTTACCAACACCGCGGTCAGTGATTAATTCACCCAACCACATGATTACAGATGTTCCTGCAGTCATTACGAAGATCATGGTGACAATACGTTGCCATGAAGTATCAGGAATGATTGCTAGATCGCAACCTGCAAGTAGACGTCCTGGTGTACGAGCAACTGCGATCAAACCTGTTGACTGCAAGATTGCTAGACCGATTGTTAAATAACGTGTGTACTGAGTCAGCTTTGCAGTTCCTGATTGTCCTTCTTGCTTAAGTGCTTCAAAGCGAGGAATAACAACAGTTAAAAGCTGAACAATAATTGAGCTGGTGATGTAAGGCATGATGCCAAGTGCGAATACAGAGAGCTGAATAAGCGCACCACCGCTAAATAGGTTAATAAGACCAAAGAGTCCACCAGTTTCAACAGTCTTCAAACATTCTTGAACGTTTGTATATGAAACACCTGGTGTTGGAACTACTGAACCAAAACGGAACAGCGCCATGATAGAAAGAGTGAAGAAGATCTTCTTGCGTAGATCTGGTGTCCTAAAGGCCATACCAAATGCTGAAAGCATTGATTTTCTCCTCTTCCTTTATAAATCTTTAGTCGAACTAGTAATTAAAGAACGTTTGTCTTTCCGCCAGCAGCAGTGATCTTGTCAACTGCTGATGATGAAAATGCATGTGCAGTTACAGTCACCTTGACATCGATTTCGCCATTGCCGAGAACCTTAACTGGAAGGCTGTCGCGAACTGCGCCTTTAGCGATCAAGTCTGCAACTGTTACGTCTCCACCCTTAGGGAAAAGTGCGTTAATAGTTGAAACATTGACTGCTTGATATTCAATGCGAGCTGGGTTTTTGAAACCACGTAGCTTAGGCAAACGCATGACGAGAGGTAGCTGACCACCTTCGAAACCTGCGCGAACTGTGTTACGAGCACGAGTTCCCTTGCCACCGCGACCGGCTGTCTTACCCTTTGATGCTTCACCGCGACCCTTACGAGTCTTAGCTTTCTTAGCACCAGGAGCTGGACGTAGATGATGAAGTTTTAGCGTCATCTTTATTCAACCTCCTCAACTGTGATCATGTGACGAACGGCGTGAACCATTCCTCGAATTTCTGGACGATCTTCTTTAACAACAACATCGTTGATGCGCTTTAAGCCCAATGAACGAAGTGTGTCGCGAAGCTCTGGCTTATTGCCAACCTTGGAACGAATCTGAGTTACTTTTAAGCGAGGCATTATGCACCTACCGTTGTCTGTAATGCGCGGATAATTGCTGCAGGTGCAACATCTTCTAGTGGACGACCACGACGCGCAGCAATTTGTGCTGGGCTTTCAAGCATCTTCAGCGCTGCAACAGTGGCGTGAACCATGTTGATTGCATTGTTAGATCCAAGAGACTTGGTCAATACATCTGTGATGCCTGCGCACTCAAGTACTGCACGCACTGGGCCACCGGCAATAACTCCGGTACCTGGGCTAGCTGGGCGAAGTAGAACTACGCCAGCTGCTGTTTCACCTTGTACTGGGTGAGGAACAGTTCCTTGAACGCGTGGAACAGTGAAGAAAGACTTCTTTGCTTCTTCTACTGCCTTAGCAATCGCTGCTGGAACTTCCTTGGACTTTCCGTAACCAATACCGACCTGACCATTGCCGTCACCGACAACAACGAGAGCAGTGAATGAGAAACGACGTCCACCCTTAACAACCTTAGATACGCGGTTGATGAACACAACGCGCTCCATGAATGGGTTCTTTTCTTTTTCGCGATCATCGCGGCGTTCGCGGCGTTCGCCACGACCTTTGCCTGAATTACCACGCTCGTTGCCTGCTGTTGCAGGAGCCTGTGTAGTTGTCTCAGCCATTAGAACTCCAATCCATTCTCGCGCGCACTGTCAGCAACTGCTGCAATGCGACCGTGATACTTATTACCAGCACGGTCAAAGACGACAGTTGAAACGCCAGCATCTTTTGCACGTGATGCGATCAACGCACCAATTGCTTTTGCCTTTGCACTCTTGTCTGCTTTATCTGTACGGAAATTTGCTTCCATTGTTGAAGCGAAGGCAATTGTCTTGCCTAGTTCATCGTTAATAACCTGCACGAACAAGTGACGTGATGATCGTGAAACGACTAAGCGTGGACGTTGCGCTGTTCCAGAAACCTTCTTGCGAACACGGAAAGCACGACGGGCACGGGCATTTGTAGCCGAACCCTTGCGGACCTTTACACCAATAGCCATTACTTCTTACCCGTCTTTCCCTGCTTGCGGCGAACGATTTCCCCGGCCAGACGTAAGCCCTTACCCTTATAAGGATCAGCCTTACGAAGCTTCTTTACTTTGGCAGCAACTTCGCCAACCAACTGCTTATCAATTCCTGAGATAAAGAATTTAGTTGGTGACTCAACCTTGAAGGTGATTCCTTCAGGTGCTGGGAAATCGATGTTGTGGCTGTAACCAAGTTGGAACTCTAGGTTCTTACCCTTTTCAGCAACGCGGTAACCAACACCAACGATTTCGATTGTAAGTGTGTAGCCCTTTGTTACGCCTTCAACCATGTTCGCAACAAGTGTGCGAGATAGGCCGTGAAGAGAACGTGTAATGCGCTCTTCGTTTGGACGTGCAACTGTGATTACACCTTCTGTGTGTGAAACTTGAATTGGCTCAGCAACATTGAGTGCAAGAGAACCCTTAGGTCCCTTAACTGCAACGTTCTGTCCAGCGATTGTTACTTCAACGCCGCTTGGGACGGCGATAGGCATGCGACCAATACGTGACATTTATCGATCACCATACATAGGCGAGAACTTCTCCGCCTACGCCCTGCTTATTGGCTTGCTTATCAGTAAGCAATCCAGATGAAGTTGAAATGATTGCAACGCCAAGTCCACCAAGTACTTTTGGTAGAGCTGTTGACTTTGCGTAAACGCGAAGTCCTGGCTTGCTTACTCGACGCAAACCAGCGATTGAACGCTCACGGTTTGCACCAAACTTAAGTTCAAGAATGAGGTTTTTGCCCACTCCATTTTCTGCATCTTCAACGCGATGTGAAGCGATGTAACCCTCAGCTTGAAGGATCGCTGCAATTCTTACCTTGACCGATGAAGACGGCATTGAAACCGAATCATGGTAGGCAGAGTTCGCATTGCGCAGACGAGTCAACATGTCTGCGATCGGATCTGTCATTGTCATACGTGGCCTCGTGGCCTTTCTCGAACTGGTTTCCTCATCGGACCTATTTCGTTGTAGTTATTGGATAGAACGAATTACCAAGATGCCTTGGTGATGCCAGGAAGTTCACCACGGTGCGCCATTTCACGGAAGCACACGCGACAAATTCCAAACTTTTGGTAGACAGCATGTGGACGACCACAACGCTGGCAACGGGTATAGCCGCGAACCTTGAACTTTGGCTTGCGAGCTGCTTTAACTTTCAGTGATGTCTTTGCCATCTCTTATGCCTCCTTGAATGGAAAGCCGAGCGCCTTGAGTAGTGCGCGACCTTCTTCATCGTTCTTAGCTGTAGTAACAATGGTGATATCCATACCGCGTGGACGATCGATCTTGTCCTGTTCGATTTCTGGGAATACAACTTGTTCAGTTAGACCGAATGTGTAGTTTCCTTTTCCATCAAACTGCTTTGGTGAAAGACCACGGAAGTCACGGATACGTGGAAGTGAGATTGAAAGCAAACGATCTGCGAACTCCCACATACGATCTCCGCGCATTGTTACGTGCGCACCGATTGGCTGATTCTCACGAAGCTTGAACTGCGCAATTGATTTACGTGACTTAGTAACCTGTGGCTTTTGGCCAGTGATAGTTGCTAGGTCGCGGATTGCACCTTCAATAAGCTTTGAATCGCGAGCTGCATCGCCCACACCCATGTTGACCACAATCTTGGTCAGGTTTGGAATCTGCATCACGTTCTTCAATCCGAATTCGGCCTTGAGTGCTGGAGCGATTTCGCTCTTGTACTTAGCCTTAAGACGTACGTCTAACGTTGTTGACATTAGATGTCCTTTCCGGTGCGACGTGAAACGCGAACATTCTTGCCTTCGTCATCCTTGCGAACGCCAAGACGAGTTGCCTTGCCATCGCCATCAGTGACCATGACATTTGAAATATGAATAGATGCTTCAACAGTGATGATTCCGCCGACTTTGACGCCGCGATCACCAGTTGATTCTTTGGTGTGACGCTTTTGGCGGTTAACACCTTCAACAAGGATGCGATTTCCATCGACATCGAGAACTTTTCCAGTTACGCCGCGATCTTTTCCGGCGATAACCAAAACAGTGTCATCTTTTTTGATCTTGGCCATGTTTATAACACCTCCGGTGCTAGCGAGATGATCTTCATGTACTTCTTATCGCGAAGTTCGCGTGCAACCGGTCCGAAGATACGAGTTCCACGTGGTTCGCCATCAGCCTTCAAGATCACTGCGGCATTTTCATCAAACTTGATGTAAGAACCGTCTGGACGACGACGTTCTTTAACTGTACGAACGATGACAGCCTTAACGACTTCACCCTTCTTCACTTGTCCGCCAGGAATTGCATCCTTAACAGAACAGACGATGATGTCTCCGATACCGGCATAACGGCGCTTGGATCCACCGAGCACACGAATACAGAGAAGCTCTTTAGCTCCTGTGTTATCCGCAACGCGTAGGCGCGATTCTTGTTGAATCATTAGTTATCCACCAGACCCTTACTTTGCCTTCTCGAGAATCTCGACCAAACGCCAGCGCTTTGTTGCTGACAATGGACGAGTTTCCATGATGAGTACACGATCGCCCATGCCGGCAACGTTCTGCTCGTCATGTGCTTTTAGCTTGCTTGAGCGAGACATAACCTTTGAGTACATACCGTGCTTTACACGATTTGATACTTCAACAGTGATGGTCTTATCCATCTTGTCGCTCACAACAATTCCTTCACGGACCTTACGGTCGCTGCGATCTGCTTGTGTTGTAGTCATTACGCAGCTCCTCCGATTCCTAATTCGCGCTCGCGAACGATTGTGTATACGCGAGCAATTTCTTTGCGCACAGCGCTTAAGCGACCGTGGCTTTCAAGTTGACCAGTAGCTGCTTGGAAGCGAAGGTTGAATAGTTCTTCCTTCAGCTCGCGCACCTTGCCAGTTAGATCTTCAGCTGACAATTGGCGTAGCTCTTCATTAGTTGTAATAGCCACTTATGCCTCCTCACGCTTTACTACTCGACACTTCATTGGAAGCTTGTGCGAAGCAAGTCGCATAGCTTCATTAGCAATTGCTTCTGTTACACCAGAGATTTCAAACATAACGCGCCCTGGCTTTACGTTTGCAATCCACCATTCAGGTGAACCTTTACCAGAACCCATGCGGGTTTCAGCTGGCTTCTTTGTGAGTGGACGATCTGGATAAATATTGATCCAAACCTTTCCACCACGCTTGATGTAACGAGTCATTGCGATACGTGCAGATTCAATCTGACGATTTGTTACGTAAGCAGGCTCTAGAGCTTGCAAACCGTAATCGCCAAATGCAACTGCTGTTCCGCCCTTTGCCGCACCACTACGAGATGGGTGGTGCTGCTTACGGTGCTTAACACGACGTGGAATTAACATTAGTTCGCAGCTCCTTCCGCAGTTGGTGCAGTATGAGAAACAGTTACTTCACCGCGAGGTGCACGTGGATTACGTGGTCCGCGACGCTCTGGCTTTGGTGCGCGTGCTTCTGCAAGAGCAGTTGCTGCACGATCTGCACGTGAACCGATGATTTCGCCCTTATAGATCCATACCTTTACACCCAAGCGACCGAATGTTGTATGTGCCTCATAGAAGCCATAATCAATATCGGCACGAAGTGTGTGCAATGGAACGCGACCTTCGCGATAGAACTCAGAACGTGACATTTCAGCGCCGCCTAGACGACCACCGCACTGAACACGAATGCCCTGTGCGCCAGACTTCATTGCGGTCTGCATTGACTTCTTCATTGCGCGACGGAATGAAACACGTGCAGCAAGCTGCTCGGCAATTCCCTGTGCAACAAGTTGTGCGTCGATTTCTGGATTCTTAACTTCAAGAATATTGAGCTGAACTTGCTTGCCAGTTAGCTTCTCTAGACGCTGACGCAGGATGTCTGCTTCTTGACCACGACGGCCAATAACAATTCCTGGACGAGCTGTAAAGAGGTCGATACGGACGCGATCGCGTGTGCGCTCGATTTCAATTCGAGATACACCAGCGCGCTCCATACCTTTCTGCATCAAGCGACGGATTTCGACATCTTCCTTGACGTAATCCTTGTACAACTTGTCTGCATACCAACGTGACTTAAATTCAGTTGTAATGCCGAGACGGAAGCCGTGTGGGTTTACTTTTTGACCCATTACTTGGTCGCTCCCTTCTTATTCATAGTCTTGCTAGCGGCTTTTACGTCGCTAACTGCAACTGAGATGTGTGATGAACGCTTCAAGATACGGAAACCGCGACCTTGTGCACGTGGACGAAAACGCTTCATTGTGCGGCCCTCATCAACGAGAGCTTCAACAACCCAAAGTTCTGAAGCATCACGAATAGCTGGGTTTTGCGCTTTTGCATTAGCAACTGCAGAGTTAAGAAGTGTGAACACATCAGAACCAGCTGATTGTGGAGCAAACTTCAAAACAGAGAGCGCTTCATCTGCGCGCATTCCACGGACCAAGTCGACAACGCGACGAGCCTTCTGTGGTGTGTGGCGAATGTCGCGCAAAATTGCGCGAGCAATCAAAGGATTATTCGTTGTATTAGGCAAGTTTTGCTCTCCGATCTTCGCCCTTGATGTGACCGCGGAATGTACGAGTTGGTGAGAACTCACCAAGCTTGTGTCCGACCATCGCATCAGTAATGAAAACAGGGATGTGCTTGCGTCCGTCATGGACAGCAATGGTGTGACCAATCATTGAAGGAATGATCATTGAGCGGCGTGACCAGGTCTTGATCACGTTCTTTGTGTTGGCATCGTTTTGTGCATCAACTTTTTTAAGTAGATGTCCATCAACGAATGGACCCTTCTTGAGACTTCTTGGCATGAGGGCTCCTACCTACCGCTTCTTATTCGACTTGCGACGACGGATGATCATTGAATCTGATGCTTTCTTCTTACGAGTGCGGCTTTCAGGCTGACCCCATGGAGTCACTGGGTGACGTCCACCAGAAGTCTTACCTTCACCACCACCGTGTGGGTGATCTACTGGGTTCATAACAACACCACGAACTGATGGGCGCTTGCCCTTCCAGCGCATACGGCCTGCTTTTCCGTAGTTAATGTTTCCTTGTTCTGCGTTTCCAACTTCACCAATAGTTGCGCGGCAACGAACATCAACGTTACGAATTTCACCAGATGGCATACGTAGTTGCGCAGTTGCACCTTCTTTAGCAACAAGCTGAACTGATGCACCAGCTGAACGAGCAATCTTTGCTCCTCCACCTGGACGAAGTTCAATTGCGTGAACTGTTGTACCTACTGGAATATTGCGAAGTGGCAGGTTATTACCTGGCTTGATATCTGCCTTTGGACCGTTTTCAACTGTTGCACCCTGCTCTAATTTATTAGGAGCGATGATGTAACGCTTTTCTCCATCTGCATAGTGCAGTAGAGCGATACGTGCTGTGCGGTTTGGGTCGTACTCAATGTGAGCGACCTTTGCTGGCACACCATCTTTATCGTTACGGACAAAGTCGATCAGGCGATACGCACGCTTGTGACCGCCACCTTGGTGGCGAACAGTGATGCGACCTGCATTGTTACGACCACCCTTTGAGTGGATTGGACGTACCAAAGATTTTTCTGGGGTAGAGCGTGTGATTTCAGCGAAATCTGGAACGCTTGCGCCGCGTTGACCCGGGGTCGTTGGCTTTAATTTACGAAGTGCCATGATGATCCTTTTCTCTTAGAAGTCCGCTTTCCCTTAGGAAACCGGTCCCCCGAAGATGTCGATACGGTCGCCAGCTGCTACCTGCACAATTGCGCGCTTTGTGTCTTTACGCTTTCCATCACCGAAACGGGTCTTCTTGTTCTTACCCTGACGGTTCATGGTGTTAACGCTGAGCACCTTTACACCAAATACTTTTTCAACAGCGATCTTGATCTCTGTCTTATTAGCATCTGGTGAAACAATAAATGTGTACTTGTTTTCATCAAGTAGTCCGTAGCTCTTTTCAGAGACAACAGGTGCTACTAGTACATCGCGGTAATCTTTCATGCGTTGACCTCGCTCTCACGTGCCACAGCTTTTGCCACCTTACGTGGGCCAGCTAGGAAATCCTTGATCGCGTTTTCAGAGAAGACGATGTCATCACTTTTTAGGATGTCATAGGCGTTCAACTGATCTGGAACAAGAAGATGTAGGTCATCAGCGTTACGAAGTGAACGCCATGCAAGATCTTCAGTACGAGAGACAACTACAAGAAGATTCTTGCGCTCTGAGAACTGACGAACTGCTGCAATAGCTGCCTTTGTTGAAGGAGCTGATGAGATTGAATCCAACACGTGAATACGATCATTGCGTTGGCGATCAGAGAGAACTCCACGCAAAGCTGCAGCAATCATCTTCTTAGGTGTGCGTTGGAAATACTTACGTGGGCGAACAGCGTGTGCTGCTCCACCACCGCGTTGCAACGGTGCACGAATTGAACCCTGACGCGCGCGTCCGGTTCCCTTCTGCTTGAAAGGCTTCTTACCTGAACCAGATGTTTCACCACGGTTCTTAGCCTTTTGAGTACCTTGACGTGCAGCAGCTAACTGCGCTGTTACGACTTGGTGAATCAAAGGAACGTTTGTCTGTGCATCGAAGATGTCAGCAGGTAGATCTACAGATCCAACCTTCTTGCCTTCGGTGTTTTTTACTTCAAGAGTAAGCGCCATGATTATGCACCAGCCTTTGCAGTTTCAAAGATCGCATGCTTTGCAGCAGAGCGAATGAAAACTAGTTGTCCGTCAGGACCAGGTACTGATCCCTTGATAAGAAGTAGGTTGCGGTCTGCATCAACAGAGTGCACAACAAGGTTTTGAGTTGTAACGCGAACGCCACCCATCACTCCTGCCATGCGCATTCCCTTGAAAACGCGACCTGGTGTTGAACATGCACCGATTGAACCTGGCATACGGTGCTTACGATCAACACCGTGAGATGAACCAAGACCACCGAAACCGTGGCGCTTCATAACACCAGCAGTTCCCTTACCTGTGCTTGTTCCAGTTGCATCAACTAATTCACCAGCTGCAAATACTGTGGCACCTAACTCTTGTCCAACTGAATAAGAAGTTGTATCAAGGGTGCGAAGTTCTGCAACAGAGCGACGTGGTGTCACGCCAGCTTTAGCGAAGTGGCCAGCAAGTGGCTTTGTAATCTTCTTTGGGTCGATTGCGCCGAAAGCGATTTGAACAGCTGAATAACCATCTTTTTCAGGTGTACGAATCTGTGTAACTACGCATGGACCAGCTTCAACAACGGTTACAGGAACCATCTTGTTGTTAGCATCAAAAACCTGTGTCATTCCAAGTTTCTTACCGAGGACGCCCTTGATGGACGAGCCAGCGCCTTGAGTTGTATATGTCATTTACTGTCGTCCTTTCCTTAGAGCTTAATCTCGATGTCGACGCCTGCAGGCAGATCAAGACGCATCAATGAATCAACAGTCTTAGGTGTTGGGTCGATGATGTCGATTAAGCGCTTGTGTGTGCGCATCTCGAAATGTTCGCGGCTGTCCTTATATTTGTGAGGAGAGCGAATAACACAGTACGTGTTCTTCTCTGTTGGTAGCGGCACTGGACCCGCGACCGTTGCACCAGTGCGCTCAACTGTTTCAACGATTTTCTTCGCTGAAGAGTCAATCACCTCATGGTCGTAGGCCTTGAGTCGAATGCGGATCTTTTGTCCCGCCATGTCGTTCTCCTTCGTATTAATACTTCGTTTAAATGTAGTTATCAAGCTTTTGTTTTTCACCCGGCGGCTTTTACACCGCCGGGCTCAAACATCTAAATCTTTACTGCTATTTACTTCTTAATCTTTGTAACGCGACCAGCACCTACTGTGCGGCCACCTTCACGGATTGCGAAGCGAAGTCCTTCTTCCATTGCGATTGGCTGAATTAGCGTTACTGCCATTTCAGTGTTATCGCCAGGCATAACCATTTCGGTTCCTGCTGGAAGAGTTACAACACCAGTCACGTCAGTTGTACGGAAGTAGAACTGTGGACGGTAGTTATTGAAGAATGGTGTGTGACGTCCGCCTTCATCCTTTGAAAGGATGTATGCAGATGCATCAAACTCAGTGTGAGGTGTGATTGAACCTGGCTTGCAAACAACCTGGCCGCGCTCAACATCTTCACGCTTTAGACCACGAAGTAGAAGTCCAACGTTCTCGCCTGCTTGACCTTCGTCGAGCAACTTACGGAACATTTCAACGCCTGTAACTGTGGTCTTCTGTGCGAGTTCGCGGATACCAACGATTTCAACTTCTTCGTTGACCTTTACGACGCCGCGCTCAATACGACCAGTGATAACTGTTCCACGACCTGTGATTGTGAAAACGTCTTCAACTGGCATAAGGAATGGCTTGTCGATTTCGCGAGCTGGCTGAGGAATAAATGCATCTACTGCATCCATGAGCTCAACGATCTTCTCTGCCCAAGCAGCATCTCCTTCGAGAGCCTTAAGTGCTGAGATGCGAACGATTGGAGTGTCATCTCCTGGGAACTCGTACTTAGATAGAAGTTCACGAACTTCCATTTCAACGAGTTCAAGAATTTCTTCGTCATCAACCATGTCTGACTTATTAAGTGCAACAACGATTGATGGAACGCCTACCTGACGAGCAAGGAGAACGTGCTCCTTTGTCTGTGGCATTGGACCATCTGTAGCTGCTACGACGAGGATTGCTCCATCCATCTGTGCAGCTCCAGTGATCATGTTCTTGATGTAGTCAGCGTGGCCTGGGCAGTCAACGTGTGCGTAGTGACGCTTCTCTGTCTGGTACTCGATGTGAGCGATAGAGATTGTAATTCCGCGTTGACGCTCTTCTGGTGCCTTATCGATATCAGAGAAAGCTGTTGCTGCATTAAGGGTTGGGAACTTGTCATGCAACACCTTGGAAATTGCCGCAGTAAGAGTTGTCTTACCGTGGTCAATGTGACCGATGGTGCCGATGTTTACGTGCGGCTTTGTGCGCTCAAACTTGGCTTTTGCCATTTCGTTTCCTCTTTCGTTTACTAGTGCTTAGTTATTAGGGGTTGTGCTTTTCTTTATTAGGGTTATTCGCCTCGAACTTTTGCAATGATTTCTTTCGCTACGTTGCCAGGTACTTCGGCATACGAATCGAACTCCATTGAATAGCTCGCGCGACCTTGAGTTCTAGAGCGAAGATCTCCGACATAGCCGAACATCTCTGACAATGGAACTAGCGCCCTAACAACGCGGGCACCTGACCGCTCATCCATGGCCTGGATTTGACCACGACGACTGTTGAGATCGCCGATGACATCACCCATGAAGTCTTCAGGGGTAACAACTTCGACTCTCATCACTGGTTCTAGAATCGCAGGATCAGCAAGTTTTGCTGCTTCCTTAAACGCTGCTAGTCCAGCAATCTTGAAAGCGAGCTCCGATGAGTCAACATCGTGATACGCGCCATCAAGAAGAGTTACTCGTACATCTGTAATTGGGTAGCCAGCTAGTGGACCAGCAGCCATACCTTCCTTACAGCCTGCATCAACTGAAGGGATGTACTCGCGTGGAACGCGGCCTCCAGTGACCTTATTTACGAATTCATATCCGCCTTCAACAACACCAGTTGGAAGTGGCTCAACAGCAATCTGAATCTTTGCAAACTGTCCAGAACCACCAGTCTGCTTCTTGTGTGTGTAATCGTGACGAGCAACGGCTTTGCGCAATGTTTCGCGGTAAGCAACTTGTGGCTTACCAACATTTGCTTCAACCTTAAACTCACGGCGCATACGGTCAACCAGGATTTCAAGGTGAAGTTCACCCATACCCGCGATGATTGTCTGGCCTGTTTCTTCATCAGTATTAACGTGGAAAGTTGGATCTTCTTCAGAAAGACGCTGAATAGCAACGCCAAGTTTTTCTTGGTCACCCTTTGTCTTTGGCTCAATAGCAACAGAGATAACTGGAGCTGGGAAATCCATTGATTCAAGGACTACTGGCTTAGCTGGATCACAGAGAGTTTCACCTGTTGTTGTGTCCTTAAGACCCATAACAGCAACGATCATTCCGGCACCAACGTTGTCACGCTCTTCGCGCTTGTTGGCGTGCATCTGGTAGATCTTTCCGATGCGCTCTTTGCGATCCTTATTTGAGTTAAGGATGGTTGAGCCAGTTTGTAGAACACCTGAATAAACGCGGATAAATGTCAGCTTTCCTAGGTGTGGGTCAGTCATGATCTTGAAAGCAAGAGCGGCAAATGGCTCCTTGTTCTCAGGGTGACGGATAACCTCAACTTCAGCGTTGTTCATATCTGTACCGACGATTGATTCAACATCGAGTGGGCTTGGCAGGTAGCGAACTACTGCATCAAGCATTGGCTGAACACCCTTGTTCTTGAAAGCTGAACCAGTGAGTACTGGAGTGAGCTTTGCTGCAAGAGTTGCACGGCGGATACCAGCAATAATTTCAACATCTGAGAGTTCAGCACCTTCTAGGTACTTCTCCATAACAACGTCATCATTTTCAGCAAGTGTTTCAATCATGTCGTGACGAGCTTGCTTGCACTTATCAGCCATATCAGCTGGAATCTCTTCGATTGTGTAATCTTCGCCCTTTTGTGTTTCTCCGCGCCATGTCAGCGCCTTCATTGCAATCAGGTCAACTACGCCAAGGAAATCTGATTCGTTACCGATTGGAAGTTGTAGAACGAGAGCAACTGCATTCAAGCGATCCTTGATCATGCCTACGCACTTATCAAATGAAGCACCTGTGCGGTCTAGCTTGTTAATAAAACAAATACGAGGAACTGAGTAACGATCTGCTTGACGCCATACTGTCTCTGACTGTGGCTCAACACCTGCAACGCCATCGAATACTGCTACTGCACCATCTAGAACACGAAGGGAACGCTCTACTTCAACTGTGAAGTCCACGTGACCTGGTGTGTCAATAATGTTGATCAGATGCTTATCCCACATACACGTAGTTGCAGCAGAAGTAATCGTGATACCGCGCTCTTGCTCCTGCTCCATCCAGTCCATCGTTGCAGCACCTTCGTGCACTTCACCGATCTTGTAGTTAATTCCTGTGTAGAAAAGGATGCGCTCAGTAGTCGTGGTTTTGCCCGCGTCGATGTGCGCCATGATTCCGATATTGCGAACCGTAGCTAGATCGATGTTCTCTACTGCTGACACTTATTCCTCTTCTCGTCGTTTCTAAATTCTTCGGGTTAGTTAGTGATTACCAGCGGTAATGAGCAAAAGCCTTGTTAGCTTCAGCCATCTTGTGAGTGTCTTCGCGACGCTTCACAGCAGCACCAAGGCCATTGCTTGCATCGATTAATTCATTAGTTAGACGCTCTGCCATTGACTTTTCACGACGTGAACGTGAGTAGTCGATTAACCAGCGAAGTGCCAAAGTAGTTGAACGGCCTGCTTTAACTTCAACAGGTACTTGGTATGTAGCTCCACCAACGCGGCGTGAACGAACTTCAACGGCTGGCTTGATGTTATCTAGTGCGCGCTTCAAAGTGATAAGTGGATCTACTTCAGTCTTCTTGCGGCAACCTTCTAGCGCATCATAAACAATTGATTCAGCTGTTGAACGCTTGCCGTTGAGTAATACACGGTTAATGAGCGCAGTGACAACAGGTGAGTTGTAAACAGGATCTGAAACAACTGGAGACTTAACTACCGGACCTTTACGTGGCATTAGCTAGCCTTCTTCTCTCTCTTAGTACCGTAACGAGAACGTGATTGCTTACGGTTCTTAACACCTTGTGTATCTAGTGACCCGCGAATGATCTTGTAACGAACACCTGGTAGATCTTTTACACGACCACCGCGAACAAGAACAATGGAGTGCTCTTGTAAGTTGTGACCTTCACCAGGAATGTATGCAGTGACTTCCATGCCACTAGTAAGGCGAACACGTGCAACTTTGCGAAGAGCAGAGTTTGGTTTCTTAGGGGTTGTTGTATAAACGCGTGTACAAACACCGCGTCGTTGTGGTGAACCCTTAAGTGCAGGTGTGCTTGTCTTCGTAGTCTTTTCTGCACGACCACGACGAACTAGCTGTTGAATTGTTGGCACTTCATCTCCATTCGTAACTTCGTTACTGATCTTTATTCACGCTCAATTGCCGACCCACGCGGTCGGGTGTGTTGCACCCGCTTCGCATAGATGATGTAAAAAGTTTTCCAACTTATTTACAGCACAAGCAACAGAGCTCTAAAAAAGAGCAGACGCGAAGGGTAACCCAGCGGGCTCATGCGAGGCAAATCGCCCTTTTACTCCTTTAATCCCCTAGATTTTGGGTAAAGGCGTGGTTTTTCACATCCGGGCGTGTCGGGGCCCCACCCCCCATAATTGCGCCCATGAGCACATCAGATCTACTCCTTCTAGGAATTGTCCTATTTGTCCTTATTGATTTCAGCGCCGGGATGGTCATCAACTACCTCAACGAGCGCTCAAAAAACCAGCCAATTAGCCCAGAGGGCGCTGAGATCTTCAACCCCGATGAATACGACAAATCCATGGCCTATGGCACGGACAAATACCGCTTTGAGATGCTCACAACGCTGATCAGCACCGTGTCCATCCTCACCGCCATCATTGTGGGCGCCTTTGCTTGGCTAGATGCCCAGCTGCGCGATCGATTGAGCAATAACTTACTTATTACCGTCATCTTTATTGCCATATTGATCGCCTTTTCAACCATCGCCAACCTGCCTGCAGGTTATTACTCCACTTTTGTGATTGAAGAAAAATTTGGTTTCAATAAATCAACCAAGAAGCTGTTTTTCCAAGATGCAGTCAAACAACTACTTATTTCACTCGCCGTTGGCTTGCCTCTGATCTATGCCGTTGCCTGGATCTATCAAGAGCTACAAAGCCAGTTCTGGATTATTGCTTGGGCACTCTTTGCCGTGTTCTCTCTCTTTATGTTCGTCTTTGGCACACGCATCTTCTTGCCAATGTTTAATAAGTTAAAGCCGCTGCCTGCAGGTGAACTGCGCACTGCAGTGGAAGATTACTGTCAGAAGCAAGGTTTTCCTTTATCCAAGCTCTATGAGATGGATGCTTCTAAGCGTTCTACCAAGCTCAATGCTTTCTTTTCTGGAATGGGCAAGGTAAAGATTATTGGTCTCTATGACACGTTAATTGAAAAACTCACCGTGCAAGAAACTGTTGCTGTCTTAGCCCACGAAGTTGGCCATTACAAGCGCAAGCATGTTTACACCATGTTTGCTTTTAGTAATCTGCAAACCCTCATCATCTTCTCACTCATGGGTTGGCTGCTCGGTAATCCCAATCTTTCCAAAGCACTTGGCTCAGATACGCCAAGTTTCCACTTATCAATGCTTGCCTTTTTCTTACTCTTTAGCCCTGTATCAACAGTGCTGGGCTTGATTAATAACTCATTCTCACGCCACAATGAATATCAAGCAGATCAGTATTCAATTGATACATACCCTGGTGCACGCGATCACATGCATAGCGCACTCAAGAAACTCTCCCGTGAATCACTATCTAACTTAAACCCACACCCGGTTTATGTTGCAGTGCACTATTCACACCCACCGATCCTGGCTCGATTGGCTAACCTGCGTAAGTAACTACTTAATGTGTGGCGGAACGGCTATGCCAGCTGCATTTTTTGCAGTGATTGCACTCTCTTGAACAGTTTTAAGCGGGATGATTCCTGCCCACAGGCCAAGCGGTAGATCTTCATCATCATCGGATGGATCACCAGAGCGTGCCTTGGCTGAAAGCTTATCTAGCGATAGTTCAACAATCATTGTTGCCGCTGATTCTTTCTTAGTCATAGTGCGCCCGTATTCCCACAGACCTGGAACAAGTTTTGTTGTGATGGCCTCTAGCGCTACATCTTTTTCATCTTCCTTTAATACCCGTGCTTTGCCAAAGATCATGACTGATTCATAGTTCATTGATGAGTTAAAAGCAGAGCGGGCAACAACGATGGCATTGAGTTGAGTGATCGTGACACAAAGATCTATCTCCTTAGCAATTGCCATCATGATGCGAGAGCCAGTTGAACCGTGAATTAAAATACGGTTCTCATCTCTAGCAAAGCCCATAGGAACAACAAATGGTGAATTGATATCTGGATCGATGAAACCAACGTGTGCTACGTATTGGCTATCTAGTAGTTCGTTGATGTTTAAGCGATCCTGGACTTCTCGATCAGAGTGGCGCTGCACATGGAACTTCTCATCGTTGGTCATAATGTGAGTGTAATAAAAAAGGCTCCCCGAAGGGAGCCCTTTCTATTACTAATCTTTTAACGAGGGATTTCAACCTCATCAAGACGAACTGCTTCACCTGAACCCTGTTGGTCGAATGGTGTGAAGTCATATTCATCGTAAGCTGCATAAACAGCGGCCTTAGCTTCCTCAGTTGGCTCAACACGAATGTTGCGGTAACGAGCAAGACCAGTACCAGCTGGAATCAACTTACCGATGATGACGTTCTCCTTCAGACCGAGCAATGGATCACTCTTCTCTGAAAGGGCAGCATCTGTAAGAACTCGAGTTGTTTCCTGGAATGAAGCAGCTGATAACCATGACTCAGTTGCAAGTGATGCCTTAGTGATACCCATAAGTTCTGGGCGACCTGAGGCTGCCTTTCCACCAGTCGTAACTACGCGACGGTTTTCAGTCTCAAAGCGACCGCGCTCAACGAGCTCACCTGGAAGTAGATCGGCATCTCCTGCTTCAAGCACAGTGATGCGCTTGAGCATTTGGCGAACGATTACTTCGATGTGCTTATCGTGAATGCCTACGCCCTGTGAGCGATAAACAGATTGAATTTCATTTACCAAGTGAACTTGAGTTGCACGTGGTCCAAGAATACGAAGTACCTGCTTTGGATCAATTGCGCCGACGACCATCTTCTGGCCAACTTCAACGCGCACACCGTCTTCTACAAGTAGCTTCTGACGACGAGTGATTGGGTAAGCAACTTCTTCGCCACCATCATCTGGAGTTACGACAATCTTCTTGCCCTTGACGTCCTCACGGAATGAAACAACACCTGCTGTTTCAGCGATTGGTGCAACACCCTTAGGTGTACGTGCTTCGAAGAGCTCAACGATACGTGGAAGACCGTGAGTGATGTCATCACCAGCAACACCACCAGTGTGGAAGGTACGCATTGTTAGCTGTGTACCAGGCTCACCGATTGACTGTGCTGCAATGATTCCCACTGCTTCACCAACTGCAACACGTTGTCCTGCTGCAAGTGAGCGACCGTAGCAAGCTGCGCACTGTCCGACCTTGCTATCGCAAGTCAGAACTGAGCGAATCTTTACTTCATCTACTCCAGCTGCAACGAGTTCATCAATGTTGCGATCTCCAAGATCTGTGCCAGCTGCCAAGAGGACCTTGCCATTAACTTCAATGTCATCGGCCAATGTGCGACCAAATACTGAAGTTTCAACGTGATCAAACTTAACTAAGCCGCCAGATTCTTGACGAACACCAATCTGTAGAACAAGACCGCGATCAGTACCGCAATCCTCTTCACGGATGATGACATCCTGAGCAACATCGCAAAGACGACGTGTGAGGTAACCAGAGTCAGCGGTACGAAGTGCTGTATCTGCAAGACCCTTACGTGCACCGTGAGTAGAAATGAAGTACTCAAGTACAGAAAGACCTTCACGGAAGTTAGATTTAATTGGGCGAGGAATAATTTCACCCTTTGGATTTGCTACGAGTCCGCGCATACCTGCAATCTGACGGATCTGCATCATATTTCCACGAGCACCAGAGAAGACCATCATCCAGACTGGGTTAACGCGAGGGAAGTTTTCTTCCATCTCTTTACCCACTTCTGCTGTTGCCTTTGTCCAGATCTCGATCAATTCCTGACGACGCTCGTCATCAGTGATGAGTCCCTTTTCATATTGAGATTGAACCTTGTCAGCCTGTGTCTCATAGCTCTCAAGGATTTCCTTCTTGCGTGGAGGTGTAACAACATCTTCAATACCAATAGTTGCTCCTGCGCGAGTTGCCCAGTGGAAGCCAAGTGCCTTTAACGCATCTAGCGTCTGTGCAACAACAACCTTTGGATAGAACTCAGCAAGACGATCAACAATGCCACCAAGTTGCTTCTTAGTTACATCTAGATCTACATATTCAAAATCAGCTGGAAGTGCTTCGTTAAACAATGCGCGACCAATTGTTGTTTCAATAGTCTCATTTGAACTATCAAGACGAATCTTGATCTTTGCCTGCAATGAAACTGAATGTTGATCGTGAGCCATGATTGCTTCTGCAATCGAGCTAAATGCACGACCTTCTCCTAATTCACCATCGCGAACCATGGTCAAGTAATAAAGACCAAGAACCATGTCCTGTGTTGGTGAAGTAATTGGGCGACCGTTAGCAGGTGACAAGATGTTATTTGAAGACAACATCAAGATACGTGCTTCAGCCTGTGCTTCAGCAGATAGCGGCAAGTGAACTGCCATCTGGTCACCATCGAAGTCAGCGTTGAAAGCTGTACAAACGAGTGGGTGAATCTGAATTGCCTTACCTTCTACCAACTGTGGTTCGAAAGCTTGGATACCCAAACGGTGAAGGGTAGGTGCGCGGTTAAGTAGTACTGGATGCTCTGCAATAACTTCTTCAAGAACATCCCACACAACTGGACGAGCACGTTCAACCATGCGCTTTGCAGATTTAATGTTCTGCGCGTGGTTAAGGTCAACTAACCGCTTCATTACGAATGGCTTGAAGAGTTCAAGAGCCATCTGCTTTGGAAGACCGCACTGGTGCAGCTTCAACTGTGGACCAACAACGATTACTGAACGACCTGAGTAGTCAACGCGCTTTCCGAGCAAGTTCTGACGGAAACGTCCCTGCTTACCCTTGAGCATGTCTGAAAGAGATTTCAGTGCACGGTTACCTGGACCTGTAACTGGACGACCACGACGACCGTTATCGAACAAGGCATCTACAGCTTCCTGCAACATACGCTTTTCGTTGTTAACGATGATCTCTGGTGCACCAAGATCGGCCAAACGCTTCAAACGGTTATTACGGTTGATAACGCGACGGTATAGATCGTTGAGATCTGAAGTCGCAAAGCGACCACCATCGAGTTGAACCATTGGACGTAGATCAGGTGGAATAACTGGAACACAATCAAGAACCATTGATGCTGGCTTATTGCTTGTTGTAAGGAATGCGTTAACAACCTTCAAGCGCTTGATTGCACGAGTCTTCTTTGCACCTTTGCCATTTTCGGAAAGGTCTGTGAGCATCTTGTGCTCTGTTTCTAGATCAAAAGTCTCTAGGCGATGCTTAATTGCAGCAGCACCCATATCTCCCTTGAAATACATTCCATAACGATCGCGCATTTCGCGGTAAAGGTTTTCATCACCCTCAAGATCTTGAACCTTCAAGTTCTTAAAGCGAGTCCAAACACTTTCAAGGCGATCAAGCTCGCGCTCTGAACGATCACGGATTGACTTAAGTTCACGCTCTGCAGATTCGCGGACCTTACGCTTAACATCTGATTTAGCATCTTCAGCTTCAAGTTCTGCTAGATCTAATTCAAGCTTCTTGGTGCGAACATCTAGATCGTTATCACGACGTGTTTCGATCTTCTTGCGATCATTAGCCAACTTCTTTTCAAGTTGTGGCATATCTTCTTCGCGCGCTTCTGCATCAACCTCTGTGATCATGTAAGCAGCGAAGTAAATAACCTTTTCTAGATCCTTTGGAGCAAGATCAAGTAGGTAACCAAGGCGTGATGGAACACCCTTGAAGTACCAGATGTGAGTTACAGGAGCTGCTAGCTCGATGTGACCCATACGTTCACGACGAACCTTTGCACGTGTTACTTCAACACCGCATCGCTCGCAGATGATTCCCTTAAATCGAACGCGCTTGTACTTACCGCAATAACATTCCCAGTCACGAGTTGGTCCGAAGATCTTCTCGTCGAATAGGCCGTCCTTTTCAGGCTTGAGTGTGCGGTAGTTGATTGTCTCTGGCTTCTTTACTTCGCCAAAAGACCATTCGCGAATATTGTCAGCCGATGCAAGGCCGATACGTAGTTCATCAAAGAAGTTAACGTCTAACATGGTTTTATCCCTCTCACACTTCTTCTACGCTGCTTGGCTCAACTCGTGACAAGTTGATACCTAGCTCTTCGGCGGCACGGAATACTTCTTCATCTGTATCGCGCATTTCAATTGCGACACCTTCTGAAGAAAGCACTTCAACATTTAGACATAGGGACTGCATTTCCTTAATAAGCACCTTGAATGATTCAGGGATGCCTGGTTCAGGAATGTTTTCGCCCTTAACAATTGCTTCGTAAACCTTTACGCGTCCTAGAACGTCGTCAGATTTAATTGTGAGAAGTTCTTGAAGTGTGTATGCAGCACCATAAGCTTCAAGTGCCCACACTTCCATCTCACCAAATCGCTGACCACCGAACTGAGCTTTTCCACCCAGTGGCTGTTGCGTGATCATTGAGTATGGACCAGTTGAACGTGCGTGAATCTTGTCGTCCACCAAGTGGTGCAGCTTCAAGATGTACATGTATCCAACTGAAATTGGTGTTGGGTATGGCTCGCCAGAACGGCCATCAAATAAACGGGCCTTTCCGGAACGACCAATTAACTGATTGCCATCGCGGTTAGGCAATGTGCTTGATAGAAGACCAGAGATTTCATCTTCTAGCGCACCATCAAATACCGGTGTTGCAAACTTAGTTCCTGGCTCTCCCTTTTCAGCACCGATTGCGCGCATGTGCTTCTGCCACGCTTCATCGACACCAGATAGATCCCAACCAGTTTTTGCTACCCAACCTAAGTGCATTTCAAGAACCTGACCAACGTTCATACGACCAGGTACACCGAGTGGGTTAAGAACAACATCAACTGGAGTTCCATCTTCAAGGAATGGCATATCTTCAACTGGAAGAATCTTAGAAATAACACCCTTGTTACCGTGGCGACCAGCAAGCTTGTCACCATCTTGAATCTTGCGCTTTTGTGCAACATACACGCGAACCAATTGGTTAACGCCAGCTGCTAACTCAAAGCCTTCTTCAGATTCGAAGATCTTTACGCCAATAACTTTTCCTGATTCACCGTGTGGAACCTTAAGAGATGTATCGCGAACTTCACGAGCCTTCTCACCAAAGATTGCACGGAGCAAACGCTCTTCCGGAGTTAGCTCTGTTTCTCCCTTAGGAGTTACCTTTCCAACCAAGATGTCGCCAGGTACTACATCGGCGCCAACACGGATGATTCCGCGCTCATCTAGATCAGCTAGAACTTCCTCTGAAACGTTAGGAATGTCGCGAGTGATTTCTTCGGCACCAAGCTTGGTGTCGCGTGCATCTACTTCGTATTCCTCAATATGAATTGATGTCAAAACATCGTCTTGAACTAGACGCTGCGACAAGATAATCGCATCTTCGTAGTTGTGGCCTTCCCATGACATAAATGCCACGAGCAAGTTCTTACCAAGAGCCATTTCACCAAGTTCGGTACATGGACCATCAGCAATTACTGAGCCAACTTCTACGCGCTGACCTTCAGAAACAATAACCTTTTGGTTATAAGAAGTTCCTTGGTTAGAACGTGTGAACTTGTGAAGTGAATATGTTTGGTAGGTGGAGTCATCTGCCATGACCTTTACTTCTTCAGCAGATACTTCAGTAACAACGCCAGCCTTAGTTGCAGTTACAACATCACCAGCATCAACGGCTGCACGGAACTCCATGCCTGTACCGATAAGTGGTGCTTCTGCGCGCATCAAAGGTACTGACTGACGCATCATGTTAGAACCCATCAACGCACGGTTAGCATCATCGTGCTCAAGGAATGGAATCATCGCTGTTGCAACAGAAACCATCTGACGTGGAGAAACATCCATGTAATCAACTTCATCAGCTGGGATGTATTCAACTTCGCCACCACGACGACGTACAAGTACGCGTGCTTCAGCAAAGTGGTTGTCATCAGTTAATGGTGCATTTGCCTGAGCAATGATGTGCTCGTCTTCTTCATCAGCAGTTAAGTAATCAACTTGATCGGTTACGCGACCCTTTGAAACTTTGCGATAAGGAGTTTCGATAAATCCAAATGCAGTTACGCGACCATATGTTGCAAGTGAACCGATAAGACCGATGTTTGGTCCTTCAGGAGTTTCAATTGGGCACATACGTCCATAGTGAGATGGGTGAACGTCACGAACTTCAAAGCCTGCGCGATCTCGTGAAAGACCACCAGGTCCAAGTGCTGAAAGACGGCGCTTGTGTGTAAGTCCTGACAATGGATTTGTTTGGTCCATGAACTGTGACAACTGAGAAGTTCCGAAGAACTCCTTAATTGATGCAACTACTGGACGAATGTTGATCAATGTCTGTGGCGTAATCGCTTCAACATCTTGGGTAGTCATACGTTCACGAACAACACGTTCCATACGTGAAAGACCGATGCGAACCTGGTTTTGAATCAGTTCACCAACAGTACGTAGGCGACGGTTACCGAAGTGATCGATATCGTCCTTCTCCACGCGAACTTCGCGGCCGTACTCCATCAATACATCACCGCGGTGCAGGGCTACTAAGTAGCGCAGCGTTGCAACGATGTCAGAGATAGTAAGGAGTGATGCCTTGAGTTCTAGATCTAGACCTAGCTTCTTATTGACCTTAAAGCGTCCGACCTTGGCCAAGTCATAACGCTTTGGGTTGAAGTAAAGGTTTTCGATTAAGTTCTGTGCAGCTTCCTTAGTTGGTGGTTCACCTGGACGTAGCTTGCGGTAGATATCTAGCAGAGCCTCATCCTGAGTTTTAACAGTATCTTTTTCAAGAGTTGCACGCATTGATTCGAAATCACCGAACTCTTCAAGAATCTGTTCTTCAGTCCAACCGAGTGCCTTCAAGAAGACAGTGACAGATTGCTTACGCTTGCGGTCGATGCGAACACCAACCAAATCTTTCTTATCAACTTCAAATTCAAGCCATGCACCACGGCTAGGAATTACCTTAGCTGTGAAAACATCCTTATCAGATGCTTTTTCAATTGTGCGCTCGAAGTAAACACCAGGTGAGCGAACTAGCTGTGAAACAACAACGCGCTCTGTTCCGTTAATAACGAAGGTTCCGCGTGGAGTCATAACTGGGAAGTCACCCATGAAAACTGTCTGTGACTTAATTTCACCAGTGATGTTGTTTGTAAATTCAGCTGTTACGAATAATGGTTGTGAATATGTCATGTCGCGTTCTTTGCACTCACCAATTGAGTACTTAGGTGGCTCGAAGCGGTGATCACGGAATGAGAGAGACATTGATCCCTGGAAATCTTCGATTGGTGAAATCTCTTCAAAGATTTCTTCCAAACCAGAAGTTGTTGGGATTTCTCCGCGATTCATTGAATCGGCTGCAGCAATGCGTGAACGCCATGCATCGTTGCCCAATAACCAGTCAACGCTTTCAACTTGCAACGCTAATAAGTTAGGAACTTCGAGAGGTTCGCGGATCTTTGCGAAAGAAATTCGACGTGGTGCTACTGATACTTTTTTATTCGCGGCCAAGAGATGTCCTTCCAGACAGTAAAGCGGGGACGCACAACTATTAGGTCTCAGCCGCTATATGCCCTGACCATTTGAATTTTGTGCGAAGGTGAAGGGTATCGCGCGCCCCCTCACCCTGTCCAACCCAAGGCTTATACCCCTCATAAAGCAATTTGTCAGTCGATTACCCGATAAATGTGAATAAGGGGGGTGGGAAAAGAAAAAGCCCCGCCTGGCGTTATGCCAAGCGGGGCGATTTCTGACGAATTACTTGATTGTGACAGTTGCGCCAGCTGCTTCTAGAGCTGCCTTTGCCTTGTCTGCTATCTCCTTGGTGACCTTCTCTAGGAGAGTCGCTGGAGTCGCATCTACAAGATCCTTCGCTTCCTTCAAGCCAAGGCTTGAATTTAATCCGCGAACTTCCTTGATCACTGCAATCTTTGCTGAGCCAGCGTTTTCCAAGATAACTGTGAAGTCATCCTGCGCTGCAGCTGCTTCGCCGCCGCCTGCTGCTGCGCCGCCGCCTGCTGCTGCTACTGGAGCTGCTGCTGTTACATCGAACTCAGTTTCAAATGACTTAACGAACTCAGAGAGCTCGACCAATGTCATTTCCTTGAATTGTGCCAATAGGTCTTGTGTGTTGAGCTTTGTCATATTCGTTATTCCTTCTCTTCTGTTTCTGTGGATGCTTCAGTTGCTTCTGCTGCTGGAACTTCAGCAACTTCAGCCACAACTTCTGGTGCAACAGCTTCTGGCGCTGGTGCTTCTACTACTGCCTCAGCTGCTGGTGCAGCTGCTGCTACTGGTGCAGGTGCACCTTGCTCTGCTTCAAGCTTGATACGCAATGCATCGAAAATACGAGCTGCCTTAGCAAGCGATCCCTTCATCGCACCAGCAAGCTTTGCCAATAGAACTTCACGAGACTCGAGGTTAGCGAGTTGCATGAGCTCTTCTTTGGTTACTGCTTTGCCTTCGTAGATTCCACCCTTGATGACAAGGAATGGATTCTCTTTTGCGAAATCGCGCAGGCTCTTAGCCGCATCGATTGGGTCTCCCTTAATGAAGGCAACAGCTGAAGGTCCAACGAGAAGATCTGGTGAAAGATCAACTCCGGCATCCTTTGCTGCAATCTTTGTAAGAGTGTTCTTCACTACTGAGTACTTGGTCTTTTCACCAAGTGCACGGCGAAGTTCCTTCATTGAAGTCACGGATAGTCCGCGATATTCAGTAAGAACTGTTGCTGTTGCTGTGCGGAAGTCTTCCGTTAGCTCTGCAACTGCTGATGCTTTATCTGGGCGAGCCATTCGGTTCACCTTTCCTGGTACTTAGTGATCACAGGAAATAAAAAAATCCGTAACGCGTAAGCGCCACGGATTAACATGAACACCTACGCGGGCTGAGATTTCCTCATTTATTTAAATCTTCCTTGCGGATGATTTAGACCTGCGGTCTTTGGTTATGGGTAGAGGGTAGGCCGGCTGGCCTACCCCCGTCAAATTCTTAGTTGGCTACTGGCTCACGAACTAGGTTGGGATCAACTGCGATTCCAGGTCCCATAGTTGTTGAAACAACAGCCTTTTGTACGTAGCGACCCTTTGAAGAGTTTGGCTTAGCACGCATAACTTCTTCCATCGCAGCTGCGTAGTTCTCAGCTAGTTGATCGGCAGTAAATGAAACCTTGCCAATTAGGAAGTGAAGGTTTGAGTTCTTATCAACGCGGAACTCAATCTTTCCGCCCTTGATATCTTCAACAGCCTTAGCAACATCTGTTGTCACTGTGCCTGTCTTTGGGTTTGGCATTAAGCCGCGTGGTCCAAGAACCTTTCCAAGGCGACCGACCTTACCCATCAAATCTGGTGTTGAAACAACTGCGTCGTAATCAAGACGACCCTTTGAAACTTCTTCGATCAGTTCATCGCCACCGACGATATCTGCGCCAGCTGCGCGAGCTGCATCTGCTTTTTCTCCGTTAGCAAAAACCAAAACACGAGCAGTCTTACCTGTTCCGTGTGGCAAGTTAACAGTTGAGCGGATCGCTTGATCGGCCTTCTTTGGGTCAACGCCAAGTACTAAAGCAACTTCTACAGATGCGTTGTACTTAACTGTTGATGTTTCTTTGGCAAGTGTTACTGCCTCGAGTGGTGTGTAAAGGTGATCCTTGATTACCTTTGCTGCAGCCTCGTTATATTTCTTTGAGCGCTTCATTTCTTCCTCATTCTTTCTTAGGTTGTGGTTAGCGAACCAGCGCGGTTCTCCCACATCTTCTTCTCACTCTGAGAAGAAGAACTCTTTTTTATCCGTTAGTTGTGATTCCCATTGATCTCGCTGTTCCAGCAATGATCTTTGAAGCTGCATCGATATCGTTTGCGTTTAGATCTGACATCTTCAGCTTTGCGATTTCAGCAACTTGAGCCATGGTGATATTTGCAACCTTGGTCTTGTGTGGAACTGCAGATCCCTTGTCAACGCCAGCAGCCTTCAAGATCAAACGTGATGCTGGAGGTGTCTTAGTGATGAAAGTGAATGAGCGATCCTCATAGACAGTGATCTCTACCGGAATGATCTGGCCCTTTTGAGCTTCAGTCGCAGCGTTGTATGCCTTGACGAACTCCATGATGTTGACACCATGCTGACCGAGTGCAGGACCTACTGGTGGAGCAGGTGTTGCTGCGCCAGCCTGGATCTGCAACTTAATGAATCCGGTTACCTTCTTCTTTGGTGCCATTTCTTTTCCTCTTTTTGTCTTCTAGTAGTTCTTAATTAAATCTTTTGTACTTGCGCGAATGAAAGTTCAACAGGGGTTTCACGTCCGAAGATAGAGACAAGAACCTTGAGTTTTGCCTGCTCTGGCATGATCTCTGAGATCGATGCTGGAAGGGTTGCAAAAGGACCGTCCATAACTGTGACTGATTCGCCAACTTCAAAGTCGATAAGGCGGATATCTACCTTGTCAGACTTCTTAACTGGACGTGGTGCAAGAATCTTCTCAACTTCATCCATAGTTAATGGGCTTGGGTGATGTGCATTGCCAACAAATCCTGTAACACCAGGAGTGTTACGAACTGCTGACCATGACTCGTCAGTGAGATCCATGCGAACTAAAACATAGCCAGGGTAGATGTTGCGCTTAACCATCTTGAACTGACCGTTCTTTAGCTCCTTCACTTCTTCTTCAGGAACTTCAATCTGGAAAATGTAATCTTCCATGTTCAGTGACTGAATACGGGTTTGAAGGTTGCCCTTTACTTTCTTCTCATAGCCCGCATAAGAGTGGACTACATACCAATCGCCCAACGCTGTGCGAAGTGTGCGACGGAATTCTGCATTTGGGTCATTCTCATCTGACTCGATATCGCCATCTTCATCAGATGCCAATGCCAATTCAGGCTCAGTTGATGAAACTACTTCAGCAACGATTTCTTCAACTACCTCAACGACAGGTGTTGCAATCTCGCTAGCTGATGCTGCGAGCGCAGCCTCGAAGGCGTCTGCTTTGATCTCTTCGCTCATCATCTTCCTTTATCCAAATACCCAGAAGACGATCTTTGTAAGTACAAGATCGAGCAATGAAACAACAGCAATAACGAAGGTTACGAAAACCAAAACCACGGCTGTATAGGTGGTCAACTGATTACGCGTTGGCCAAACAACTTTGGCGAGTTCACTAACTACTTGGCGATAGAAAAGACCGACGCGCGCAAATAGACCGAGCTTCTCGGCAACTTGTTCGTGTGACTCGCTCATCGTCATTCCTTTCGTTTCGTACTTCTTTGACAACCTAAAACAAACACTGTGCAGGGCAGGAGGGACTCGAACCCCCAACCGGCCGCTTTGGAGACGGCAACTCTAGCCAATTGAGCTACTGCCCTTCGCGAGAGCATGGCAAAACCATAGGGAAAAGCAAACCCTCGTGAGCGTCGAAGTGTAGGGGCAAGAGGGGGTTCAGGTCTAACTCGCGCCTGAAGATACGGCAGACTTAGGGCCATGACACCACGTATCTCATCGCGTATTGCGGCCATCACCGAATCTGCCACTTTGGCCGTTGATGCCAAGGCTAAGGCGCTCAAAGCTGCCGGGCGACCAGTAATTGGTTTTGGTGCAGGTGAACCAGATTTTCCAACACCTTCCTACGTTGTTGAAGCAGCTGCTGCTGCAACACACGTTGCTGCAAATCATCGCTACACACCAACACCAGGTCTTCCAGAACTTCGCGATGCAATCGTTGCAAAGACAAAGCGAGATTCAAACTATGTAATTACTGCAGATCAAGTATTAGTAACTAACGGTGGAAAGCAAGCGGTGTATCAAGCGTTTGCATCCATTATCGATCCAGGTGATGAAGTACTCCTTCCGTCTCCTTTCTGGACAACATATCCAGAGTGCATCAAATTAGCTGGCGGTAAAGCTGTTGAAATCTTTGCTGATGAAACTCAAAACTACTTGGTCACAGTTGAACAACTTGAAGCTGCTCGCACCCCAAAGACAAAAGCTTTGCTTTTCTGTTCACCATCTAACCCAACTGGCTCTGTGTATTCAGTTGAGCAAGTAAAGGCAATTGGTGAATGGGCTGTAAAAAACAATATCTGGATCATCAGCGATGAAATTTATGAGCACTTGCTCTATGACGGTGCGACTGCGCCATCTCTTCCAGTTTTAGTTCCAGCTCTTGCTGACACCTGCATCATCATTAATGGTGTTGCAAAGACTTATGCAATGACTGGTTGGCGTCTGGGCTGGATGATTGGTCCGAAGGATGTCATCAAGGCTGCAATAAATCTGCAATCACACATGACTTCCAACGTTTCAAACATTTCACAACGTGCAGCGATTGCAGCGCTGACTGGAAATCTAGATGCAGTTCATGAAATGGGTGTGGCATTTAACCGTCGCCGCAAGTTAATCGTTGATTTAATCAATGAAATCCCTGGCTTTGAGTGCCCAACACCACAAGGTGCTTTCTATGTATATCCATCAGTTAAGGGTGTGCTTGGAAAAACTATTCGTGGCAAAACTCCTACGACTTCAGCTGAGTTGGCCACCTTAATTTTGGAAGAAGTCGAAGTTGCAGCAGTGCCTGGTGAGGCTTTTGGCCCTTCTGGATACCTGCGTTTTTCCTATGCAACAAGTGATGCTGACATTATTGAAGGTATCGGGCGTATCAAGAAGCTAATAACTGAAGGTTAAATCTCAATACCAATCAGATTTACTTCAGCTTCTAAGGTAATTCCAAAAGTACTCTGCACTTGATCACGTGCCTTGCGTGCCAGCATTGCAATATCCAAAGCTGTAGCAGTTCCTGCATTAGTAAGTGCCAGCACGTGCTTTGAAGAAATCCTTGCACCACCCACTTCATCACCCTTGTGAATTCCAGAGTTTTCAATGAGCCATGCTGCTGAAATCTTCACGCGACCATCAGTGA
>Ga0209443_1000170_pt1 | contig 41959 bp, 35 predicted proteins | sample LauGreBMM110DCMD_2_FD_187571 | JGI IMG/M metagenome (GOLD analysis project Ga0209443, IMG submission 187571) | Freshwater lake microbial communities from Lake Michigan, USA - Su13.BD.MM110.DCMD (SPAdes) (version 2) | ecosystem: Environmental > Aquatic > Freshwater > Lake | place: Lake Michigan... | reverse complement strand
GGCACGGGGCGGATTCAACGGGACTGACCACGCTTCAGGCTACCACGCGTGACGGGACGGGCAACGGACGGATCCGGGCAAAAAAACAGCGGGCCCTCGCGAGGCCCGCCGTGGGGGTGCGTCGCCGATCAGGCGCCGTACTTGTCGAACATCTTGGCGTTCGCCTGCATCAGGCGCATCAGGTGCTTCGCCTCGAAGATGCCCAAGCTGCCGGAATTCGCGCCGGTCTCGGTGAAGCGGGAGAGCTTGTCGGAGCCGCTGGCGGCCGAGTGCAGCAGCACGGGCTGCGGATGCCATGAGTGGCCCTTCAACGAGCACGGCGTCGAGTGGTCGCCGGTGATGGCGATGACGTCGGGCTTGCGGGCGAGCAGGATGGGCAGCGCCTCGTCCAAGTCCTCGATGGCCTTCACCTTGGCGGCGAAGTCGCCGTCCTCGCCCGCCTTGTCCGTGTATTTGTAGTGGATGAAGAAGTAGTCGTAGTTCTCGTACTCGGCGACGTAGCGCTCGAACTGCTGGGCGATCGTCTCGGGTCCTTCGATCTTCGTCATGCCGACCAGCTGGCTCAGCCCTTTGTACATCGGGTACACCGCCAGAGCGGCGGCCTTGAGGCCGTAGCGCTGCTCGAAGGTGGGGATCTCCGGTTGGTGCGCGACGCCGCGCATGAGGAAGCCGTTCGCGGGCTTCTCCTTGGCGAGCAAGGGCAGGGCGACCTTGTAGAAATCGGCGACGAGCTTCGCGACCTTCTTCTGGCCGGCGTTCTTCGGGTCGACCGGCTTGGCCTCCGCGATGGGCAGGCCCTCGCGGTTCGGATCGGTGTCGGTGAGCGGTCCTTCGAGGCCGGCGCCGCGGAACACGACGACGAAGCGGTGCTCCTTGCCCGGGTAGATGAAGACCTGCGAGGTGCCGATCTTCTTGATCTTCGCGGAGAGGATCTTGCACAGGCGCTCGCAGACCTCGGTCGCGATGCGGCCGGCGCGGCGGTCGGTGACGAGGCCTTTGGCGTCCATCGTGCAGAAGTTGGCGCGGGCGGCGACGTCGCCGTTCTTGAGCTCGATGCCGAGTCCGAGCGTCTCGATCACGCCGCGGCCGACCTCCCACTCGATCGGGTCGTAGCCGAACAGCGCGAGGTGGCCGGGGCCGGAGCCGGGGGTGATGCCGGGCGCGGTCGGGATCATCCGGCCTTGGGCGACGCCTTGGGCGACGAGGGCGTCCAGGTTCGGGGTGCGCGCGGCTTCGAGCGGGGTCATCCAGCCCTGCTCGCGGGTGGCGATGTCGCCCAATCCGTCGAGGACGATGAGGGCCATCTTGGCTCCGGTCTTGACCTGTAGTTTCGCGTAGACGTCGTCGAGTTTGCTCATAAAGCGGGTTGGAGGTTAGGGGGCCGGGCCGCACGGTCAATCGCCGTTCCGGTGACGGGACACCGCGGTGTTGCCAAACGTGGGCCCCGCCCTGAACGTCGCGTGAGACCGATGGAAGCCCTTCTTTCCCGCCCCGCCGCCCCGGCCCCCGCGCGTCCCGCCGCCGCCTCGGGCATCCCGCTCCGCCCGCGCCTGCCCGAGTGGCTCAAGGTGCAGCTTCCGACCAGCAGCGCTTTCACCAAGACCCGGACGCTGCTGGACGACCTCCAGCTCCACACCGTCTGTGAGAGCGCGAAGTGCCCGAACCATTGGGAATGCTGGAGCAAGGGCACCGCGACCTTCATGATCGCCGGCGACCGCTGCACGCGTGCGTGCGGTTTCTGCGCGGTCAGCACGGCGAAGCCGCTGGCCCTCGAGGCGGACGAGCCGCGCCGCGTGGCCGAGGCGACCCGCCGGATGGGCCTCAAGCACGTGGTCATCACCGCCGTCGCCCGCGACGACCTCGCCGACGGCGGGGCCGATCATTTCAAGCAGACGATCGCCGCCGTCCGGGAGCTGAACCCCGGCATCATCATCGAGGTCCTGGTGCCCGATTTCCTCGACCGCGACTGGGCCATCGACCTCGTGCTCGCCGCCGCGCCGCACATCTACAACCACAACCTCGAGACGGTCCGGCGGCTCACCCCGAGCGTGCGCCATCGTGCGACCTACGACCGTTCGCTCGCCGTGCTGTCCAAGGCCAAGAAACGCGGCGGCGGATCGATGCACACGAAATCAGGCATGATGCTCGGGCTCGGCGAACGACGCGACGAGGTCGTCGACTCGATGCGCGACCTGCGCGCCGCGGAGGTGGACATCCTCACCCTCGGCCAATATCTCCAGCCGACGCTGAAACACCTGCCCGTGGTCGAGTTCGTGAAACCGGCGGTCTTCGCCGAGCTCAAGCAACTGGGCGAGGAGATGGGGTTCATCCATGTCGCCAGCGGCCCGCTCGTCCGCAGCTCGTACCATGCGGACGAGTTCTCGCCGATCGACGCCGCCTGAGCGGTCCGAGCGATGAGAGTCCGCGGCCTCCTCGTGTCGTTGTTCGCGATCGGTATGGCGGCCGCGGGTCCGGCGGCGACGCCCGACCTGCCGAAGCTGCTGGAAGAGGTCCGCGTGAAGCACCGGTTGCCCGCGCTCGCCTGCGCGGTGGTCCGCTCCAACGTCGTCGTCGCGCAAGCGGTCGTGGGCGTCCGGAAGGCAGGCGACCCGACACCGGCGACCTTGGCCGACGTCTGGCACCACGGATCGCTCACCAAGTCCATGACGGCCACGCTCGCCGCCTTGCTGGTCGAGGACGGCAAGATCGCCTGGACCGACACGCTCGCCGATGTCTTCCCCGCCGCCGCGCCGAAGATGGATCCCGCCTGGCGGTCGGTGACCTTGGAACAATTGCTCGGTCACCGCGGCGGCGCACCGGACCCGGCATGGCTCGAAGAGAAAGGGCTTTGGGCCGGTTTTTGGAAAGCACCCGGCCCGCCGCGCGGACAACGCCGTTGGCTGCGTGAAGCCGTCACCGCGTTGCCGCCGCAGCACGGACCGGACACCGTGCACGTCTACTCCAACACCGGCTATATCCTCGCTGGCGCGATGCTCGAAGAACGAGCGGGCAAACCGTGGGAAGACCTCGTCACCGAGCGCGTGTTCGGGCCGCTCGGGATGAGGTCCGCCGGTTTTGGTGCGCCCGGATCGCCCGGCGCACTGGACCAACCCTGGGGCCACACGCTGTCGTGGCCGTTGAGGAATCTGCAGCCGGTCGCGCCCGGACCGCTGGCGGACAACCCGCCCGGCCTCGGCCCCGCCGGAACCGTCCATTGCTCTCTCCCGGACCTGACCACCTACCTGATGGCGCATGTTTCTGGCGAACTCGGCCGACCGACGCCGCTGGGCTTGCCGACCGCTGCGTGGCGCAAGCTGCACACCGCGCTCGCCCTGCAGGCCTACGCTTTGGGCTGGGGCGTGGTCCGGAGGAGTTGGTCCGGTGGCGATGCGTTGAACCACACCGGCTCGAACACCCTGTGGTTCAGCAACGCGTGGCTCGCTCCGCGCCGCGATTTCGCGGTGGTGGTGCTCACCAACGTCGGAGGCGACGCCGCCGCGAAAGCCACGGACGAGGTCGCCGCCCAGGTGATCGCGGGATGGCTCCGTTGACCCGATCCAGGTCGCGCCCTCGACGGCACCGGGGAACCGGAAGCGCGGGGCATCCGAGATAAAAAGAGCCCGCGACCTTCGAGGTCGCGGGCCCGGGAGAGCGAGGCATGCGGTGGGCCGCCGCCGCGGATCAGTAGACCCCTTCGACGATGTTCGCGGTCATCGCGCCGAACGGGCGGACGTCGCCGACGCCGTCCCACGCGTACGGAGGACGCGGGGCGCGGCGGATGGCCTCGTCGCGTTCCAGGAAGCGCGGCATGAAGAACTCTTTGGTGAGGGTGGTGAGCTCGACGCGGCCGAACTCGCCGTAGCCGACGACCTCGGCGGTGGCATCCGGCTGCACGACGCGCAGGACCGCGCGCGGTTGCGGCGCATAGTAGGTCACGCTGAAGTCGTCCTCCGGCTGCAACGGCACGCTGGCGGCGAGCCCCATGAGCGTGTTGCCGTAGGTCGGATAGAAGCCGATGCGGCCTTCGAGCAGCTCTTCGGTGAGGAAACGGACCTCCTGCGGTTTCATCGAGGTGCCGCCGCAGAACACGCCGCGGATGCCGGCATCCCAGAGGTTGACCTTCTCGGCGAGCGCCTCCAGCAGCTTGGGCGTGGTGAAGAGCCCGCTGACCTTGCGGTGCTTCATGATCGTCTCCGCCTGGGCCACGACATGGGCCATGTATTGCTTGGCCACGTCGAACTGCTTGTTCGTGATGAGCTTTTTCACGAAGCGCGGATCGAGGTCGATGAAGTAGCAGGAGCTGCCGCGCACATTGGCGAGATGCTCGATGGACAGGCGGAGACGGCGCGGACCGGTCGGCCCCATCATCAGCCAGGCACCGCCGCGCGGGAAATGCGTGTCGGAGATCTTGTCGCTGAACTCGGAGTAATCGACCTTGTAGTCGTCCCAGCCGATGCGCTGCTTGGGCATGCCGGTGGTGCCGCCGGTCTCGAAGATGTTGAAGGGTCTGCCCTTGAACGCCGCGGGCACCCAGACCTCGGGCTGGAGGTCGCGCAGGAACTCGTCCTGGAAGTGCGGGAACTTCAGCACGTCGGCGAAAGACTTGATCTCTTGGCGGGGATCCCAGTTCTTCGCGGCCCAATCGAGCCAGAACGGGCTACCCGTCTCGGGGCTGAAGTGCCAGCGGATGATCTCGAGGAGGTGGGCGTCGAGGTGCGCTTGGGCGGCTGCGACGGCTTCAGGGGCTACGGTGGGGATGGGCATGGTTGAATCGGTTGTCAGGCTGTCTCAGAGGTTGCGGAGTTCTTGTCCGGTCATGCGGGCTTGCCGGAGGATGCTGCGGAACGTGCCGCTCGGCACGTCTCCAGGATGCATCGAGACATAGGTCTGCCGGCCGTCGGGATGCCGCAAGACAACGTGGCTTCCCGACTGGCGCCGTGCGACGAACCCGGCGCGCTGGAGGCGGGCCAAGAGTTCACGCGCATTGTAGGGCATCTTCGGGGACTTCGAGCGTCGAGAAGAGCGTCTCCCCGGTGGGAGCCACCCGTTCTCCGTTGGCTTGCTTCTCGCCGATCCAAAGGGACGCCAGATCGAGCGCCGCCGTCCTGGCGCCATCCACCCCGAATCCATGGGTGGTCAGGCCCAAGGACGGCATATGAGCATAGAAGTGCCCGGCCGGCAGAGAGCCGTCGGTGATCTGCTCGAAAAGGACGGGCACGTTCATAGGAGGTGTCAGTTCTTGATCTGCACGGCGTCCTTCTTCGGTGCGTCGTTGGACACCGGCTTGGCATCCGCGCCGACGGCGAAGAGATGGGTCTGGCTGGCGACGTACATCATGCCGTTGGCGAAGACGGGCGTGCTGTACACCGGCGCGCCGAGATTGGTCTCGCTCAGGACCTGCGCCTTGCTGCCGCCTTTGGCCGCGAGCACCACGAAATCGCCGTCCTCGTCGCCGACATAGACCTTGCCGTCCGCGACCATGGTCGAGCCCCACATGTGGGCCTTCATGTCGTAGACCCAGTGCAGCTTGCCGGTCTCGGCGTCGAGGCAGTGCACGAAGCCGGAGAAATCGCCGATGAAGAGCAGCCCGGTCGTCGGGTCGATGCTCACGCTGGAGATGGTGCGATGGATGCCCCTGTAGTCCCAGATGACGCCGGTCTTGGAGATATCGCCGGTCTGGGTCGCATCAAGGCAGACCAAGCGGCCGACGCCTTCGCCGTGCTCGGGATCCTGGCCGGTCGGCACGTAGACCCGGTTCTTGTAGAAGACCGGCGTGGAGTTGATCTCGCTCGGGCCTTCGGCCGCGGGATACTTGAAGGGCTTGCCGGTCTTGTCCGCCTTGTATTCGGGCGGGTTCAGGTCGGCCCAGAACACCTTCTTCATGTAGGCGTTGTCCTTGTCCTCCTCGAGGTCGATCGGGGCGCCGGGGAGGACGGGGACGATCTTCGAGCCGTCGCCCTTCTGCGGCTTGGTGTCGAAGGCGTAGAGCACGCCGTCGCCGCCGCCGAAGAAGACGAGCTGCTTGCCGCCGGCCTTGCCGGTCGAGGGCGAGGTCCATTGGCCGTGAAAGATGCGCGGCCCGATGCCGGCGTTGTCCTCGGCGACGAGCTTGCCGGTCTTGGGGTCGAGCCCGATGAAGCTGGGCGAGGTGGGCGAGGGGATGTTGACGTGGGTCCAGTCCTGACCGTTGGAGGTGCAGACGTAGAGGATGCCGTCGACCATGATGACGGAGCAGTTCGAGGCGTTGTGCGGGAACACGCCCAGCTCGTCCATCATGTCGTAGCGCCAGATGATGTCGGCATCGGTCTTGGCCGGCTCGCCCGGTGCGGCTTCTTTCGGCGTGTCCTTGACCGCGTACTTGGCGTCGTCGAGGTAGGGTCCGTCGTTGCCGTTGACCATGCCTTCGATGTCGAGGCAGAGCACCTCGCAGCGGCTGGTGACGATCCAGAGGCGGTTGCCGACGACCAACGGCGAGGCGAGCAGGCCGAGGTTCTCCCAGTCGTTGACCTTGCCGGATTTCAGCTTGGGCACGACGAGCTGCCACTGGTAGGCGCCCGTCTTCTCGTCGAAGCAGTAGAGCACGCTGCGGTCGCCGACGTGGTGTTTGTCGCGGGGCGATTCGTTGTTGGTGCCGACGTAGACCTTGCCGCCGGCGACCACCGGGTTGCCGTAGCTCTGCGAGCCGAGCTTGACGGCCCACTTCACGTTCTTGGTGGTGGCGAGGTCGACCTCCTCGGTGCCGGACTTCACCTTGCCCGGCTCGAAGCGCTCCGGGAGCCCTTTGGCGGTCGAGTAGAAGTTGCGGCCCGGGTCGTTGCCGCCCCATTGGGGCCAGTCTTCGGCGCGGGCGGCCGTGATGGCCATGGTGCAAGCCGCGACCCAAGTCAGAGCCGCCGTCGGCCCGTTCTTAATCTTCTTCATGATCTTCATCTTCCTCTCGTCAGGCGTTTCTCAAAAATCAAGCTGCGTCGACCCGGTAGGGGATCACGTCCTCGTGAAAGCGCGACTCCGAGTTGCTGCGGATCAAACCTACCAACATCGAAACGATCTCCGCCAACACCGCCTTGCCGGGCTCCGCCTCGGATTCCCCGAGAACTTGCTTGGCCACCAAGACATCCAATGCCGCCGCGCACTCCAACGCGGAGCCGCGGGCGATGTCGAAGAATCGGCAACGGTCCGCTGCGGTGTGACGACCGTTGCCTTCGGCGATGTTCAACGGGATCGAGGTCGCGGCCCGTTCAAGCTGACCGTGCGCGGAGAGCTTGGCGGGGATCCTCTCCGAGATCGCGGCCGCCCAAGCAACGAACCCAAGCGAACGTCGATAGACGTTCAGCTTTTCATGGTCGAAGCGGACGGGCATGGCGGGATCAGGATTAAGAAGAAGATCAGGACCAAGAGGACCAGCTCAGTTCGCCTTCACGGTGATGTTGTCGATGGCCACCCGCATCTCCTGCGGCGAGAAGCCGTACAACCCGGGTGATCCGTGGGTGTGCGCCCGCTTGTGCGGGACCTCGATGGTCCACGCCTCGGGCTCGGGGTCGCCCTTCTTCCAGGCCTTGCCCCGGATCACGCCGGAGCCGTCCGCCGCGACATCCACGCGGGTCTTCAGACGGTACCAGGTCTCGGGCGCCCATTTGAACGGCACGGCCACCTTCACGCGCTCTTGGTTGGAGTTCACCTCGAGCTGCTGGGAGTTGCCTTTGAGCACGAAGGCGTAGCGCTGGTTGATGAGCCCGACCTCGGACATCTTGCGCTTGTTGCCTTCGCTCAGCACGTCGGCTTCGACCGTGTAGTCCTTCATGTCGGGGAAACCGAAGAAGACCTGCCCGCGCTGGAACAGCTTGTTGTCGATCGTCTTCACCAACGCTTGGTTGGTGCCGCCCTCGGTGTCCTTGGCGCGGACCTCGAAGCGGAAGCGCGCCGAGTTCCAAGGCAACGGCGGGTAGGCGAAAGCCGTCGGGGTCTCGACGGTGTTCGTCGTCAGGTTGGTCAGCGCGAACGTCTGGAAGTTCTGGCTCAACGGGATCCCCGGCAGCACGCGGCCCTTGATGTAGCCTGAGACCTCCGTGCCGTCCGCCAGCTTGAGCGTCGCCTTGAACTGACCGGCGCTCCCGACCGGCGCCTTGTCGGCGACCAGCTTGCCCGAGGCGTCGAACGCGCCCTTCATCGTCGCCTTCACCAAGGCTGTCGGCGGGATGAACGGTTCCCACTTCACCGACGCCGGATCGACGGTTTCCTCGACGGTGAATCCGTTGGCGTCGAGCACGCGCAGGCGGAAGGATTGCGTCTGGCCCGGTCGGAGCAGGACCTCGTAGGGGATCGCTTGGAGCTGATGGCCGGGGCCCGGTGTCGGCCACACGCCCGGCGCCGGGACCGCGGCGAGGCCGGGATTCCTGCCGGCCTTGCCGAAGGCGTAAAGCTTCTTGTCGGTCTGGATGTAGAGCTTGCCGTTGTAGCCGACCGGCGATCCGAACACGCGGCCGGTGACCTGGGTGCGGCTGATCTCTTCCGCTCCGTCGGCACCCGGCTTGAGCACAAGCAGGTCGCCGTTGGCCACGTTGTCGGCATCGGCGCTGGCGGCGTTGGCGGAGTCTTTCATCGTCACGTACATGCCCAGATAGAGCAGGCCTTCGGCGTAGAACGGCGTGCTCTGGCGCTGCTCGATGCCGACCTTCTTCTTCCAGAGCACCTTGCCCGTGCCGGCTTCGACGGCCGCGAGATCGCCCGTGCCGGTGACCTCGTAGATGGTGTCGCCGACGATCACCGGCGAGCTGGCGAGCGATCCGATGCCGTTGCGCCATTGTTCCAGTGTCTTGCCGACGAGAACGTGCGGGGTGGTGGAGTTGGTCGGATGGATCTCGTCGGGCTTGGGGATGCGGAACGACGCCATGCGCCCGATCTCCGACGAATCAAGGTTCTCGGATTCGTGCAGCGCGATGAGGTTGTCCTTCCAGCGGACGAGCGCGGCGTTGATGCCGCCCTTGGCGCCGGCCTTGGCGAAGGCGAAACGCCACAGCGGCTCGCCGGTCCGGGCGTTGATGGCCAGCACCGAGCTGTCGCCGCCCGCGCTGTAGAGCACGCGCTTGCCGCCCCAGACATCCAACCACGGCTGGGAGAAGGTGTTGTCCTGCGGCCGGTCACCGGGCGCGCTGGACCAGACGAGCTGACCGGTCTTCTTGTCGAAGGCGTAGAAGCGGTCACCGGCCGCGCCGTGCGCTCCCCACGAACTGGTCACGCCGCGGGTGATGACCAGGTCCTTGTCCACCACCGGCGACGCGGTGCGCGAGTTCGGGAAGGTCAGCCGGCCGAACTCCTCCATCATCGAATGTTGCCAGAGCAGCTTGCCATCCGCGCTGAAGGCCATCAGCAAGCCCTGCGTGTGCAACGCGTACACGTTGCCCGTCTCCGCATCGACGGTCGGGGACGACGTCGCGTACCGCAGGTAGATGGTGTCCGAGAGGAAATCGTTCTCGCCGTGCCGCCAGAGTTCCTTGCCGGTCTCTGCGTCGAAGCAGGCGGTGAACTCCTGCAGTTCCGGCCCGTCGCCGAGGTAGCCGTTGATGTACAGCTTGCCGTCGGCGATCGCCGGCGTGCTTTGCCCGGGGAAATCCACGCTCCAGAGCGGCGCCTTGGCGTCGACCTTCGACGGCAGGCCTTTCTCCAAGGAGACCGAGGTCCCGAGCGGACCTCGCCACGTCAACCAGCCGTCCACGGCGAAGGCCGGAGAAGACACGAGGAACGAAGCGACAGCAGCCGAGACAAGGAGACGTTTCATGCGGCGAAAGGAGATCCGGCGGACTCCGCCGAACATGGCGGAGGCGGACCGCACTGGCAAACGATTTGATACGGGTGCGTATCAATGCGCCAGCGACGGGCGACCCGCCATTGTTCGCCGTCCCAGGGGCGAGTTGCGGACTCCGCGAGGTCTTGGACTGCGGCAGTCCTCTGCCGCTTTGGCAGAAGAGCATCGCCGCGACGGAACGCGGAGAATCCCAACGGCTGTTTCTGACGCTCTCGGCGTTCTTGCGTGGCCGACGCGAAAGCGCCAGAGGACTGGCGCAGTCCAAGACGCTCCGCGAAGTCGCCGAGCGTGTGGCCGCCGACATGAGGAGGCGGAAGGCCACCTTGCGGTGGGATGCCTCGGCGGCTACGGGCTTAGCAGCCGCTGGAACACGTCCGCCACCGGAGCGTTCGCTCAACTGGATCCCGAGATCATTGAGCGCGCTCCCGCGCCCCGGCCCGCTCCCTCCCCGAAGTTCAGGCTGCTTTCCGGTTCCAGTTTGCGGAGGTCCGGCGTTTACTGGCGTCGTGCTCCTCACCTCCGCGGAACTGAACTCGCTCACCAGCTTGGTCCACCGTTCGCCGCATACGTTGTTGGGGATGCATCCGCTCGGGGACGGCTCGGGCGTCGTCGCGCGCGCGCATCTGCCCGGCGCGACCAAGGTCGAGTTGGTGCCCGTCCACGACAAGACGCAGCCGAAACTGGTGCTCAACCCGCTCGGCGATACCGCGGTGTTCGAGGGCTCGACGAAAAAGGTCGCGACCGTCTATGCCTACGACCTGGTGGTCACCTGGGCCGACGGCACGACGACGCAAGGGCGCGATCCCTATTCCTTCTGGCCGACGGTCGGCGACACCGACCTGCATCTCTTCGGCGAGGGCAACCATCTGTGCCTCGGCGATGTCCTGGGCGCGCAGTTGCTCACGCTCGACGGTGTGGCCGGCACCGCGTTCGCCGTCTGGGCGCCGAACGCCGGGCGCGTCTCGGTCATCGGCGCCTTCAACGGCTGGGACGGTCGCCGTCATGCGATGCGGGTGCTCGGTTCGTCCGGCGTGTGGGAGATCTTCGTGCCGGGCGTGGGCGAAGGCGCGCTGTACAAGTTCGAGATGCTCGACGCGCATGGGAACCTGAAGGTGAACACCGATCCGTTCGGCGCCTTCTTCGAGCTGCCGCCCAAGCAATCCGCCATCGTCTGGGACACGCGGAAGTTCGTCTGGAACGACGCGGAGTGGCTGGAGAAGCGCAAGGTCGCCGACCCGCTCCGCTCGCCCATCAGCATCTACGAGGTCCATCTCGGGTCGTGGCGCAAGAAATCGGTGACCGAATCGCTGGGCTACCGCGAGATCGCCGGGCCGCTGGTGGACTATGTGCGGCGGATGGGCTTCACGCACGTCGAGTTCCTGCCGTTGGCGGAGCACGCCTATTATCCGAGCTGGGGCTACCAGGTCACCGGCTTCTACGCGCCGACGAGCCGCTATGGCACGCCCGACGAGTTCCAGTTCCTGGTGGACGCGCTGCACCAAGCGGGCATCGGCGTGATCGTGGATTGGGTGCCGGCGCATTTTCCGCGCGATGAATGGGCGCTGGCGAAGTTCGACGGGACGGCGCTCTTCGAGCACGCCGATCCGCGGCAGGGCGCGCACCAGGACTGGGGCACGTTGATCTTCAATTTCGGCCGGCATGAGGTGAGCAACTTCCTCATCGCGAACGCGCTCCACTGGTGCGAGCGCTTCCACATCGACGGCCTGCGCGTGGACGCGGTGGCGTCGATGCTCTACCTCGACTATTCGCGCAAGGAAGGCGAATGGGTCCCCAACCCGTTCGGCGGCCGCGAGAACCTCGAGGCCATCGAGTTCCTCAAGCACTTCAACCACGCCGTCCACACCGCGCATCCGGGCGTGGTGACCATCGCCGAGGAGAGCACCTCGTTCCCGATGGTGTCGCGTCCGCCGTGGCTCGGCGGCCTCGGCTTCAGCCTCAAGTGGAACATGGGCTGGATGCACGACACGCTGGGTTATTTCGGGCGCGATCCGATCCACCGCCGCTTCCACCAGAACGACCTGACCTTCGCGATGCTCTACCAAGGGCACGAGAACTTCGTGCTGCCGCTGTCCCACGACGAGGTGGTCCACGGCAAAGGCTCCCTGCGTCGGCGCATGCCCGGCGACGATTGGCAGGCCTTCGCCAACCTCCGGGCGCTGCTCGGCTACCAGTGGCTCTTCCCCGGCAAGAAGCTTCTCTTCATGGGCGGCGACATCGGACAGCCCGAGGAATGGGACGCGGACTCCGAGCTCAGTTGGGGGCTGCTCGACGTGGGCCCGTTCCACATCGGCTGCCAGAAGTGGCTCGCCGACCTCAACGCGGTCTACCAAGCGACCCCGGCGCTCTGGCGCGGCGACCACGAAAGCGATGGCTTTTGGTGGGTCGATTGCGGCGACCACGTGAACAGCGTGCTCAGCTTCATCCGCCACGACCGACAGACGGGCGGACACGTGCTCGTCGTGCTCAACCTCACGCCCAACCCGCTGCCCGGATACCGGATCGGCCTTCCGCTCCCCGGCGCTTGGCGCGAGGTGCTGAACAGCGATGCCGCGGCTTATGGCGGCAGCAACCTCGGCAACACCGGCGTCGTCACGTCCGAGGACTATGCGGTGCACAACCAGAGCCATTCCGCGTTGTTCTCGCTGCCGCCTCTGAGCGTCATCGTGTTCCGGGCGGAACGCTGATCCGGTCCGGTGCGGCATCCGGTTCCCAAGAGGACCCCGCCGACGCATCGACCGGCCTTCCGTCGTCGGTCGTCTTGGTGCCGACGGTCAACCGCTTGTCCGGGGGCGGGACCGGGAGCCCCCCCCGGACCTGGTGCCGCTGCGAAATCCCGCTTGCCGCGCCGGGGGCGCATCCCTTGACTCCGCGCGCCCGCTTCCGGGCGTCGTCCCGCTCTCGTCGTCCCATCCTCTGCATTTCCCCAGGTGCGCCCATCCCCGTCCAAGACCGGCTACTACGTCCTCGAAGGTCTGAACTCCTTCGCGACCGCCTACTACTTCAACTACCTGATGTTCCTGCTGCGCGACGCGCACGGGTTCGGGAACCTGCAGAATCTCACGGTCAGCGCCGTGCACGGGTTCATCTATATCGGCGGTTCTTGGTACGGCGGCCGGTTCGGGCAGCGGCACGGTTACTTCACCTCGTTGCGCATCGGGTTCGGAGGGATGGCCGCCGCGGTGGTCGTCGGGTGGCTGGTGCCGGCGCTCTGGGGCCAGCTCCTGGCGCTCGGGCTGTGGACGATCACCATGTGCTTCACGTGGCCGATCCTCGAGGCCTTGGTGAGCGAGCACGAGACGCCGGACCGTCTGCCGGACCGCGTCGGCCTCTACAACGTCGTCTGGGCCGGGACCGCCGCGCTGGGTTTCTCGTGCGGCGGATGGCTCTTCGAGCATCTCGGGCACCCGAGCCTCTACTGGCTTCCGGCGGTGATCCATGTCGGCCAGTTCGCGGCGACCTGGTCTCTCCAGGCGAAGCACGACGTCTGGGCCGCCTCGGCGACACCAAGGCCGGCCAGCACGGAGAACCGCGGAACATCCGGCCGTCCGCGTTATTTCCAGCGGCTGGCCTGGGCGGCCAACCCGTTCAACTACATGGCGGCGAACACGATCCTCGCGGTGGTGCCCGGGATCGCCACCAACGTCGGGCTCGGGATCGCTGAAGCCGGGCTCGTCATGTCGGTCTGGTACTACGTCCGCGCGCTGGCGTTCTTGAAGCTGTGGTTCTGGGACGGCTGGCATCACCACTTCGGCTGGTTCATGACGGCGTTCGTCATGCTGGCGGGCAGCTTCGTGACCGTGATGTTGGCGCCCTCGGTCTGGCTCCTGGTGGTGGCGCAGGTGGCCTTCGGCTGGGCCTTCGCGTTGCTCTACTGTTCGTCGCTCTACTACGCGATGGACGGCAGCGATACCCATGGCGAGCACGGCGGGATCCACGAGGCGCTGATCGGCCTCGGCATCTGCGGCGGTCCTGCGGTGAGCGCGGCTGCCCAAGCGCTCACCGGCAACGTCACCGCACCGGCGTGGGCGGTGACCGTGTTCCTGGCGGCAGGGATGGTGGTCGTGCTGCGGATCCGGGCAAAATCGCTGTGAGCGGTCTCCGCGGCGATCGCCTCCTTTCGGGTGAAACATCGGATCGCCTCCGGGTGTCCACCTGCGCCGGAACCATCCAGTTGGATCGAGTTGGATCCGGGTGGAACGGGCCACCGGCCCGTTCTCGGCGGCAACTTGCCGCCGAGTTTCGGCGTCGGCATCGCGCGCACCAAAGAGGGCATTCCCGGCGCACCCCGAGCGGCGGGCGAGTCGCCCGCCTCAACGGGCCGGTGGCCCGTTCCACCCAAACCTCGATCGCATCGTTTCGGCTGAGGTGGCCCTCCAAGTCAAAAGGGGCATCGGCGACGCCGTGAGCGGCGCGATGGACGTCGCCGATCGCGATCTGATCTTGTGCAAGGGACTGGCTTCCGAGCAGAAGGGCATTCAAAGCGACTTGAAGAAGCTGGGCGACTTGGTCTCGCTGACGTGGGCGGGACGCTTGGACTTAAATTGCAAAAGGTTATCGATATCGTTTCTACTTTTAGGCCGCCCGCGTGCTCCAGCGGTGCGATTTCGACAGGCAAGGCAAAGTGGCGTCGATCCGGTCGGAAGCGGTCGAACTCAAAGCCCAAAGCGATTGACCCCTTCGGAAAATGGGCATGAGGACACTCCGTTTTGAGCCCCGAAAGTGGGGCGTCCATGCGGCGCGTGTCGCGGATTCTTGGGAAAGTGGGGTGGTCGGGACCTCCGGTAGCGGGGCAGGGGACGTTTTCTCCGACTTCTTCTGATACTTCGCGCTTCGCAGGCGGCGGTGGGTCCGGCACGCTGCCGGCCGTGAAATCCTTCCCCGTGCGCCGCGTCGTGGCGATCGTCTCTCCATGGTTGGCGGCATTCTGTCTGATCGCCGAGCCTTTGAAGCCCGTCGCGCTCTGGTCGGCGACCGCGCCCGGTGACCAAAGAGGCCTGCCTGAGGAGAAGGACACGAGCGAACCCGGAAAAGGCCTCGTCGCGGGACGTCCGCTGATCCGGCTCGGCAACGTCTCCACGCCCACGCTCCAGGTCTTCCGGCCGCCGGCGGACAAGGACACAGGAGCGTCTGTGTTGGTGTGTCCCGGCGGCGGCTACTCGATCCTCGCCCTCGACCTCGAGGGCACGGAGGTCTGCGAGTGGCTCAATTCCATCGGCGTGACCGGAGTGCTGGTCAAGTACCGCGTGCCGAAGCGTGAAGGCCGGCCGGCTCACTCGGCACCGTTGCAGGATGCCCAGCGGGCGCTGGGCCTGACACGGTTCCACGCGAAGGAATGGGGCCTGGATCCAGCGCGCATCGGTATCCTTGGGTTCTCTGCCGGCGGGCACTTGGCCGCGGTCGCCAGCAACAACCACCGCGAGCGGTCCTACCCGGTCGTCGACGCCGCCGACAAGGTCAGTTGCCGGCCGGATTTCACGGTGCTGATCTATCCGGCCTACCTGACCGACAAGGACAAAAACGACTCGGTGCGACCGGAACTCCCGGTGGCTTCCGACACGCCGCAGACCTTCATCGCGATGTCCCAAGACGATCCGGTCCGCGTGGAGAACGCGTTGGGCTACGCGACGGCCCTGCAAAAGGCCAAGGTCCCGATGGAACTGCACATCTACCCGACCGGCGGGCACGGCTACGGCCTGCGCCGGACCACCGAAGACGTGACGACGTGGCCGGCCCGCCTCGGAGATTGGATGAAGAGCCGCAAGCTGTTGGAACGGAAGTGACGTGGGACTGGCGCTCCTTCCGCCCGTTTGGAGCCTCGCCACCGGCTGTGCCGGCCTGAATTTTCGCCGCTGCGAACCGTCTCATCACCGCCTTGTGAAAAGTTTCACGAACACGCTTGATTCAGTCGGGTCGGCTGTTAGCGTTCCTCTGGTTTTCGCAGGCAAAACACACGTCACGTATATGAACACCACGCTCCAGTACGCCGCCGCCATCCTCGCCGCGGCCACACTCGCCAACGCCGCCGAGCTCACCGGCAAAGTCTCGCTCAAGGGCACCCCGCCGCCGGCCAAGCCCATCCCCCAAGTCAAGGCCGATGTCAACTGCGGCAAGACCCACACGACGGATGTGATGACCCGCACCTACGTCGTCGCCGCGGATGGCGGTCTCGCCAACACGGTCGTCTACATCAAGGGTGGTCTCGAAGGTAAGACCTTCCCGGTGCCGGCCGAGAAGCCGCTCATCGACCAAGTCGGCTGCATGTACGAGCCGTACGTCTCCGCGGTGATGGCCGGTCAGGCCTTCCAAGTGCGGAATTCGGACGCGTTCATGCACAACGTCAACGCGACCCCGAAGGGCAACAAAGGCTTCAATTTCGCCCAAGCGGTCGCCGGGCAGGTGAACGACAAGATGTTCGACAAGCCGGAGCTCGGCGTGAGGTTCTCCTGCAACGTGCATCCGTGGATGATCGCCTACGTGAGCGTGATGGAGAACCCGTTCTTCGCCGTCACCGGCAAGGACGGCAAGTTCACCATCAAGGGCGATCTTCCGGACGGCAAGTACACCGTCGAGGCCTTCCACCAGAAGGCCGGTGCGGTGACCGGTGAGGTGCAGGTGAAGGGCGGCAAGGCCACGCTCGACCTGAGCCTCGAGGTCAAACAGTGATCTAGACCCGAGAAGCCGGGGAGGTGCGAAGGCGTCACCCCGACTTTTTCATATCTTAGCCTGTGCCCACTTCTGACCAATCCGACCGATGGCTCCAGCGTTTCGCCGCGCTGACGGCCCTCTGCACGTTGGGCTTGGTCTGCTTGGGCGGGCTGGTGACCAGCAAGGGTGTCGGCATGTCCGTGCCCGATTGGCCGACCAGCTACGGGTACAACATGTTCGCCCTGCCGGTGGCCACTTGGTTCACCGGCGGCGTCTTCCACGAGCACACGCACCGGCTTTGGGCCTCGACGGTCGGGGTCTTGGTTGTCGTGCTGACCCGTTGGCTCGGTGGATCTCCCTCACGTCGTCCGCTGGCCCTCATCGGTGCCGGCGAGATCGTCGCCGGGTGGGTGTTGTTGAAGCTGGGCGCGGATTGGAAGGGCGCCGGCTATTTCCTGTCCGGCATCGGTGGGGTGGTCCTGCTGGGCGCGGTGGTCTGGGCGAAGAACGGGCCTACGGTCCGTCCGCTCCCGTTGTTGGGGTGGCTCGCGTTCACCGCGGTCCAGTTCCAAGGCCTGCTCGGAGGCCTCCGCGTGGTGTTGGACAAACAGGTGGTCGCCGACCTGCCGCTCGGCACCGTGTTCGGCTTGGTCCACGCCTGCTTGGGTCAGATGTTCTTGGCGCTGCTCTGCGTCATCGCGCTTTGCTTGACGGCATCCTGGCGTCGGCTCGCACCGACCCTCGACCAGGCCCGGGTCGGTGCGCTTCGTTGGATGCTCCCGACCGCCACCGCCTTGGTGTTCATGCAGCTCGTGCTCGGCGCGTCGATGCGTCATCAGCATGCCGGCTTGGCCATCCATGATTTCCCGCTCGCCTATGGACAGGTCTGGCCGGACACCGATCCGACGTCGGTCGAGCGCTACAACCACCGCCGCGTCGAGGAGGTCCCCGTGACCGCAGCGCAGATCCGTCTGCAGATGTTCCATCGCCTCGGTGCGGTCGCTGCGGTCGCGATGGTCTTCGCGTCGTTGGCCGTGGCCAAGAACCGGTTGGGCTGGGGCTCCCCGGTGACCCGGTGGGCGTCGGTCTGGAGCGCCATGCTCACCGTCCAAGCCGCCTTGGGCGCGGTCACGATCTGGAGCGACAAAGCGGCGGACATCGCCACCTCGCATGTCGCCGTGGGCGCGATCTCATTGGTGACCGGGGTCTGCTTGACCTTGGTCGCGCGCCGGATGTCCGTTTCTCCCGTGGTTTCGTCCGCGAAACCGCGTGATCCGTCGGCCGCCTTCGCGTTCGCCGATCCATCCGCCCGCTGAACCTGGACCGATTTGAAAGCAATCGCCCCAGCCTTGACCACCGAAGTCGTCCCAGCGGACAAAAGCCGCTTGGCCATCTTCACCGAGCTCATCAAGGCGCGTCTGACGCTCTTGGTCGTGCTCACGACGCTGGTGGGGTTCTACCTCGGATCCGGTTCGCCGGTGGACTATTGGCTGATGCTACACACGGTGTTCGGCACGGCTTTGGTCGCGTCCGGCGCCGCCGCGCTGAACCAGTTGATCGAACGCGAGCACGATGCCCGCATGCGCCGCACCGAAAGCCGGCCGCTCCCTTCCGGGCGCATCACACCGAACGCGGTGCTCTTGCTCGGCGTGTTGCTGAGCGTCATCGGGCTGGCGTGGTTGCTCTTCGCGGTCAACGCGCTCACGGCGATGCTCGGCGCGGTGACCCTCGCCAGCTACTTGTTCGTGTACACACCGCTCAAGCGGGTCACGGTGCTGAACACCGCGGTCGGCGCGGTGCCGGGCTCTCTCCCGCCGTTGATGGGTTGGGCGGCGGCGACCGGCACGGTATCGGCCCACGGATGGGCGCTCTTCGCGGTGCTCTTCTTCTGGCAGATGCCTCATTTCATGGCCATCGCGTGGCTGTACCGCGACGATTATTCAAAGGCCGGCTACCGGATGCTCTCGGGCGTCGACCCCGATGGACGTCGCACGGCGGCGTCGGCCATCCGCAACACCATCGCGTTGCTGGTGATCAGCCTGTATCCGTACCTGCTGGACCTCGCGGGACGGGCTTATCTGGCCGGGGCGGTGGTCTTCGGTCTGGCGTTCTTGGGCTGCGCCATCGTGTTCGCCCGGGATCCCTCGCCGAAGACCGCGAAGCGCCTCTTTTTCGCCAGCATCCTTTATCTTCCACTTTTGCTCGGCTTATTGGTCGTCGACAAGGACACCAAAAAATTGACAGCACCGCGTCCAGTTTCCCAACAATCGGAGCTGCCGGCCCTCCGAGGCTAGGCGGAGACGATCGGCGCGCCCGGAATCTCAATCGACCGCACAGAACACTATGCAAACCGCCACGACACACGCGCAGGCCCATGGCCACGGCCACGAGCACGCGCATGAGCACCACGAGCCGGGCTTCTGGGCCAAGTACATCTTCTCCACCGACCACAAGATGATCGGTATCCAGTACGGGATCACCTCACTGGCGTTCTTGTTCTTCGGATTCCTGCTGATGCTGGCGATGCGCCAGCAGTTGGCCAACCCCGGCGAACCTATCCCGGTCATCGGCAAGCTGCTCGAGAAGACCTTGGGAGCGGATGCGGCAACCGGCGGAATCATGCAGGCCGACCTGTACAACTCGTTCGGCGCGATGCACGGCACGATCATGGTGTTCTTGGCCATCGTCCCGCTCGCGTTCGGCGCGTTCGGCAACTACGTGACGCCGCTCCAGATCGGTGCGCCGGACATGGCGTTCCCTCGGCTGAACATGGCCAGCTACCACCTCTATTTTTGGGGCGGCGTGGTCATGCTGGTGAGCTTCTTCATCCCCGGCGGCGCGGCGAAGTCCGGTTGGACCAGCTATTCCCCGTTGGCCACGCTGGCGGACGTGGACCACTTGATCAACGGCCAGACGATGTGGCTCATCGGCATGGTCCTCCTGATCACGTCCTCGTTGCTCGGCGCGGTGAACTTCATCGCCACCATCATCCAGCTCCGCGCCAAGGGCCTGACCTGGATGCGCCTGCCGTTCTTCGTCTGGGCGCAGTTCGTGACCGCGTTCCTGCTGTTGCTGGCGTTCCCGCCGCTTGAGGCCGCCGGCCTGATGCAGCTCGCGGACAACCTCCTCAAGACCTCGTTCTTCCTCCCGACCGGTCTCGTGACCACGGGTGGACCGGTCCCCGCGAGCGGCGGCGGCAGCCCGCTCCTGTGGCAGCACTTGTTCTGGTTCCTCGCCCACCCCGAGGTCTACGTGCTGATCCTCCCAGCCATGGGCATCGTGTCGGAGGTCATCGCGAACAACACCCGCAAGCCGCTCTGGGGCTACAAGTCGATGGTGTACGCGGTGCTGGCGATCGGGTTCCTCGCGTTCATCGTCTGGGCGCACCACATGTACCTCACGGGCATGGGCACCAAGATCTCCACCTTCTTCCAGACCACCACGATGATGATCTCCATCCCGTCGGTCATCATCCTGACGGCGCTCTTCATCTCGCTCTGGGGCGGTTCGATCCGATTCAACACGCCGATGCTCTTCGCGCTGGCGTTCCTCCCGATGTTCGGCATCGGCGGCCTCACCGGCCTCCCGCTCGGCTTCAACGCCTCGGATATCTACCTCCACGACTCGTACTACGTGATCGGGCATTTCCACTACGTGGTGGCGCCCGGGACCATCTTCGGCCTCTTCGCCGGCGTGTACTTCTGGTACCCGAAGGCGACCGGCCGCTTCATGAGCGAGTTCTGGGGCAAGGTCCACTTCTTCGGCTCGTTGGTCTGCATGAACCTCATCTTCGCCCCGATGTTCGTCCAAGGTCTGCGCGGTATGAGCCGGCGCATGTACGACGGCGGCGCGACCTACTTCGGCCTCGGTGTCGATCCCGGGATCCTCTGGCTGAACAAGTTCATCAGCCACGCGGCCATCGCTCTGTTGGTGTTCCAATTGCCTTTCATCTGGAATTTCTTCTCCAGCCTGTTCATCGGCAAGAAGATCGAGTCCGACAACCCGTGGCAGGCCACCACGCTCGATTGGCAGACGCCGACGCCTCCTCCGCACGGCAACTTCGCGACCGAGCCGGTCGTGTACCGCGGCCCCTACGAATACAGCGTCCCGGGTGCTGCGAAAGACTTCACCCCGCAGGGACAGAAAGCCTGAACGATCCGCGGCCCGAACCTTCTAATCCCTGAGTCCATGGATATCCCCTACACGGTAAAACCTCGCCCCGACACGGGTCTCTACAACGCCAAGGTCGGCATCTGGCTCTTCCTCGCCTCCGAGGTGATGCTCTTCGGCGCGTTCTTCTCCTCCTATATCCTGCTCCGCGTCGGTGCCCCCGATGGCTTCTGGCCGGATGTCGCCACCGCGTGGCCCCACGGGTTGCTCAACATCCCCATCGGCACCTTCAACACGGCGGTGCTGATCATCTCGTCGGTGACGGTCCTGCTCGCTTGGGCGTCGCTCAAGGAGGGCAACTTGCCGAAGTTCAAGAAGTTCATGGCGGCGACCATCCTGTGCGCGCTCGGCTTCTTGGCCATCAAGAGCTACGAGTACAACGAGAAGTTCACCCACTATGTCATCCGGTTGAAGGACGGCACGGCGGTGACGGGCCATCTCGACATCGACGGCAAGAGCCCGCGTTTCTGGAGCCTGGCCACGGTCGAGGCGAAGAAGCTCGAGTCGATCAAGGTGCATGTCGACGTGCCGAACCAGTTCCGCTACCCGGTCGGCTTCAAGCACGGGCCCCCCGCGGAGGCGGAGGCCAAGGAGGGCGGGCACGGCGCCGGCGAGCATGCCGCCCGGGAGATCAAGACCGCCGACATCGCGCTGCTCCAGGCTTTCATCCCGAAGACGGGGACGTTCTTCGCGATCTACTTCACGATGACCTTCCTGCACGGCTTGCACGTGCTCGGCGGCGCGATCGTGATGGCCTACATCGCCTTCGTGGGCGACGGCATGTGGAAGACCGATCCGGAGCGGTACACCAACCGCATCGAGGTCGCCGGCCTGTTCTGGCACTTCGTCGATCTCGTCTGGATCTTCTTGTTCCCCGTCGTGTACCTCCTCTGAAGCCCCGCCCCCTCTTCTCCATGAGCGATCCTACCCATTCCGGCGCCGCAGAGGCGCACGACCACGGCCACGGCCACGACCACGCCGGGCACAACAAGATCTACTTCGTGATCGGCGCCGCGCTGCTGGTCGGCACCATCGTGACGGTCCTGGCCCGTTACTGGGAATTCAACAGCGTCGCGTTGACCGTGGCGGTCGCGCTGTTAATCGCCAGTATCAAGGCCTTCTTGGTCGCCGGCTATTTCATGCATCTCTTGTCCGAGAAGAAGATGATCTACTTGATCTTGGCCACGACGGCCGCCTTCCTCGTCGGCATGGTCGGGCTCATCCTCTGGAGCGATGCCGACCTGCCCCGCGGCTCCACCAATAAGATCCATTATGTCCCTTAAGGCCTTCCATCTGGTCTTCGTCACGGCGTCGGTCCTGCTCATGCTCGGTCTCACCGCGTGGTGCTTCGGCAACTACCGCCGGAGCGATTCGACGATGGACCTGGTGTGGGGAGCCGTCGCGCTCGCCTCGGCCGCCGCGCTGCTGGTCTACGGGCGCTACTTCCTGAAGAAGCTCAAACACATCAGCTACCTGTGAAACTCCGGTCCGCCATCATCGTTCTGGGTCTCGCCGCGGTCGTCCCGCTGCGCGTGCTGGGCTGCGCCGCCTGCTTCGGCAGGTCCGACTCCGCCTTGGCGGCCGGCATGAACTACGGGATCTTTTCCCTGCTCGTCGTCATCACGACCATGCTCGGCCTGATCGCCACGTTCTTCGTGTACATCGTCCGCCGCGCGGGCCAGATGCCCGACGCCCAGCTCCCAGAACCTACTGCCGTCCCCGAATCCTGATCTTTTCCCAGCCCGTCCTATGGAATTCTTCTCGAAGCTCCTTTTCCTCCCCGAAGTCGCCTCCGCCCACGGCAAGGGGCTCGACGACCTGCTGATCTACGTCCATCTGTTGATGGCGGCCTTGTTCGTCGGGTGGCTGGCGTTCTTCGTCATCGCCGTCTTCAAGCATCGCCGTTCTGCCAACCCGAAGGCCGATTACGTCGGTGCCCGTTCCCACTTCTCGACCTATGCGGAGGTCGGTGTCGCCGCGATCGAGGGCCTGCTACTGCTCGGTTTCGCCGTGCCGCTCTGGGCCAATTCCGTGGACCGGTTCCCGGAGGAGAAAGACGCGACCGTGATCCAAATCATGGCCCAGCAGTTCGCTTGGAACGCCCATTACGCCGGCCCGGACAACACGTGGGGCAAGCAGGACGTCAAGTTCGCCAGCTCGACCAACCCGTTCGGACTCGATTCCGGCGATGCGGGCGCGAAAGACGACATCACCTGCCTCCGCGAGAAGTTCCTCATCCCGGTCGGCAAAGAGGTCATCTGCAAGATCTCCAGCATGGATGTGATCCATTGCTTCAAGCTGCCGGCGATGCGGGTGACCCAGGACGCCATCCCGGGCATGAGCATCCCCGTCCATTTCAAGCCGACCAAGGTCGGTGACTACACCATCACCTGCGCCCAGCTGTGCGGCAGCCTGCATTCGACCATGCGTGGCGAGTTCAAGGTGGTCGAGCAGGCGGAGTACGATAAATGGTTCGCCGAGAAAGCCAAGGCCGGCGGCGGCGGCGGTTTCGAGTGAGGAGGATGCCCGCAAGCTTGGCCGCTGGAGTTTCTCCGGCGGCCTTGTAGTTTCATCCCGCTGTGGACGACCGTTTCCAGAAGACCCTGTGGGCCGCGTTGATCGCCGCGATCGCCGGCATCGTCGCTATCTACGTCTTCACCGAAGGCCGCAAGGCACCGTTGCCGGTGATCGGCCAGATGAGATCGTTCGTCCTGACGAACCAACTTGGCCAGCCGGTCTCGCTCGCCGATCTGAAGGGCCGGGTGAGCGTCGCCAACGTCGTGTTCAGCCGTTGCCCGACGCAGTGCCCGAAGCTGATGCAGCAGATGGCCAAGGTCCAAGCCGCGGTCGGCCCCGGGGTGCGGTTCCTGACCTTGACCGCTGATCCGGGCAACGACACGCCGGAGGTCCTGGGCCGTTACGGAAAGCGGTTCGACGTCGACGACGGGAAGTGGTGGCTGCTCACAGGCGACAAGGCCGAGCTCTATCGGTTCGCCACCGAGGACCTCAAGTTCAACCTGCTCGAGAACGCCGGTCCGCCCCCGGTTCCGCTCGCCGATCTGTTCATCCACTCGACCGATTTCGCGGTGCTCGACAAGGCCGGACGCCTGCGCGCCGTCGTGCACGGCGAGGAGCCGGATGCCGTAGCGAAGATCACCGCCCATATCCGGCAACTTCTCCGCGAGACGAACCTATGACCCTCTCCGATCTCCCGGCCGTCAACGCGTCCCTCAACGGCCTCAGCACCGTGCTGCTCGTGCTGGGTTGGCGCCACATCAAAGCCGGCCGGCGCATCGCGCACCGCAACTGCATGATCGGCGCGTTCGCCACTTCATCGCTCTTCCTGGCCTCCTACCTGACCTACCACTTCCAGATGCAGAAGCTCCACGGCCGCGCCCACACGAGCTTCACCGATCCGGCGTGGTTCCGGCCCATCTATCTGGCGATCCTCGTCACCCATCTGATCGGCGCGTTCGCCATCCTGCCGCTCGTGACCCTGACGTTCCAACGCGCGATCAGGGAACGGTTCGAGCTGCACAAGCAGATCGCGCGATGGACGCTGCCGGTCTGGCTCTACGTGTCGGTGACCGGCGTCGTGATCTATCTCCTGCTCTACCAGATCTTCCCGCAACCCCGTTAGCGCTTCCTGCCTTTGGCCATCACCGCCCAACAGTTCGATGAACTCCAACGCCGGTTGGCGGGCGGGAAGAAAGCCTCGGCCGGCGCGAAAGTCCCCGTGCCCGGGACCGTGTCGGTTCCGGTCGGCGGGACCATCTTCGGTCTCGACCCGTCGTTGCGCGGCACCGGCTTCGGCTTCGTGCGGGTGGTGAAGCCGCGTCCGGTCTTGATCGCGTGCGGCACGCTCCGCTGCCCGTCGTCGTGGACCCGCTCTCGCTGTCTGGGCCACATCGCGGCTTCGTTGCGCGATCTGGTCCAGACCCACAAGCCCGACGTCTGCGCGGTCGAAGGCCTTTTTTTTGCGCAGAACCTGCAGACCGCGCTGATCATGGGAGAGGCGCGCGGAGCGGCGTTGGCGGTCATCGCCGAGGCCTTGGTGCCAATTTTTGAGATCGCGCCGCGCAAGGTGAAGCTAGCGGTGGTGGGCCACGGTGGTGCGCAGAAGATCGCCGTCGCGAAGATGGTGCAGCGCATGCTCGATCTTGCCGAGACACCGGAGCCGGATGCGGCCGATGCCTTGGCGCTCGCCTTGGCCTTCGCGCAGGAGACGGGCCGCCATTCCCTCACCCCACCGAAGCGCGTCTGACACCAAGTCGGGGTGATCTCTGGTCGGACCGTTGGCGGGTCGCCCCACCGGCAACCTGCTCGGCTTGCAGGGCAAGCCGCCCACAACGTGAAGCCGAGTTCTACCGGTATCCACCAGGAGCCGGTATGGATCGGCGGAACGTGCTGCCGGCATCTTGCCGGCAGAGGCCCGCCGAATCCCGCCCCGTGGGACCTTTCCGCGCGCGCCCGCCGTGCGAGCCGTCTGCCGGCGGGACGCACGGCAGCACGCTGTAAAAACCGCCGTCCGAGGCCCACAGCAACGCGGCGTCCAAGGCCTTCTGCCGCTGGGTGGATCCATCCCAAGTCGGCGCGATCAATTCACCGTGATGACGGGCCTCGGCACCTGTCTCGTACCCAGTCGGGGTGATCTCTGGTCGGACCGTTGGCGGGTCGCCTCACCCCGATCCCCCGCTCGATCTCCTCGGCCCCGGCCGCGAGGAAGATCCCACAAGAAACCGCGGTACGGATCCCTCGGAGGATCCGTGGCGACCGATCCACCTTCGTCCGGTGCCGCACGGGTCGGATGCCAATCCGAGGTTGGACTGCGCCAGATCCTGGGAAGCGCGGAGACCGTTGATGGGGCATGGAGGGTGGTGCCGGTCGGCGGTCACGCGTGTGGCGGCCGGCGCCGGCAAGATCCCGAGGATACCCTGCCATGATCATCAACCTGTTCATATCCGCTTCCTGCGTCGCCCTGGTTCTCCTCTACCTCGGGGTGATGCATTGCTGCTGGCTCGGCCGCGAGCTTCAGGACCAAGATCGGCACAGAACCGCAGTGTCCGTTCCGGGAGCCTTCACGCCAAAGCGGCGGCTTTCTTCGTCGCGAGGAGGCCGGCGACGGTGGCGAACTCCTCCCGGATGCCCTCGACCAGGGCCTTGGAGCCGGCCAGATCGCCTTCATGGGCCACGATCTCCAGCCGACGGCAAAGCTGCGCCAGGCGCCCCGCGCCAAGGGTGGCGCTGCTGCCCTTCAGGGAATGCGCGGTCTCGCACAGCGCCTCGAACTGCTTGTCCCGGCATTGCGACGCCATCCGCGTCAGTTGTTCCGGGGCTTCGTGGAGGTAGAGGCTCAGCAGCTCGACCAGCAGCTTGCGGCCGTGGACCGCATCATCGCCGACGATCTCGGCGAGCGCGGAGTGGTCGAGGTGGGCAGCGGTTTTGGCTTCCTTGCCGAACGCGCTCTGCGTCGCCGTCGGGAGGCCGGATGATGGGGAGGCCGGGCGGTTCGTCACCAGATGTCGGACGAGCGTCAGGCGCAGGTCTTCGAGCCGGAGCGGCTTTGTCAGATAATCGTCCATCCCCGCTGCCAAGCAACGGTCGCGGTCGCCGGTCATCGCGGCCGCGGTCAGCGCCACGATGCGCACATCGCCGGACAACTTGGGTTCTTGGCGCAGCCGCCGGGTCGCTTCGAACCCGTCCATCTCCGGCATATGGCAATCCATCAGGACGAGGTCGTAGTGCTGCCGCTCGAAGGCGGACAGCACCTCGAGGCCGTTGGTCGCGAGATCGGGCGTCAGGCCGAGGCGTTGGAGGAAGTGGACCGCCAGCTTCTGGTTGGTGGGGTTGTCCTCGGCGAGCAGTATCCGGAGACCGGGAGGAAGCACGGGTTCTACGACGTTTGCCTTCGGGTTGTCCGTCGGAGGCCCGGGCAGGATCTCCGACGTCGGTATCGGTCCGTCCGCGGAGCGCAAAAGGCTGCTCATGCGGTCTCCGAGCAGGGCGTGTTTGGCGGGCTTGGACAGCCACGCCGTGATCCCGGCGGTCTCGAGCTCGGAAGGCTCGAGGCGCTGGCCGACGTCCGCGAGCAGCACCACGGGAAGTCTCTCTGCCCGATGCAGTCCCTTGATGGCGCGCGCCAGGGCCAACCCCTCCATGTCCTCCAGCCGGGTGTCGACCACGACGATGTCGCAGGCCCCGGCAGGACCGGTGTCCTGGCCGAGCAACGCCAACGCGCCGGTGCCGGTGGCGGATCGCCCATGGATCACCATGCCCCACGCGCGCAGCTGTTCCGCGAGGATCCGGCGCGCCGACGGGTTGCCGACGGCGACCAGCACGCGCACCCCGGCCAGCGATGGCCAGCGCGATGCTTGCGGCGCGGCCTCCTCGCGGCGCCTCAGACGTACGGTGAACCAGAACGTGGAGCCTTTGCCCGGCGCGCTCTCGATGCCGATCTGGCCGCCCATCAGCTCGACCAACCGCTTGGAGATGACCAGTCCGAGGCCGGTCCCGCCATAGCGCCGGTTCGCCGCCGCGTCCGGCTGGAAGAACGGCTGGAACAGGTTCGCCTGGGCCGCCGCGGAGATCCCGACGCCGGTGTCGCGCACCTCGACGCGCAGGTCGCCCTTGTCGCGACCGGCGGCGATGTGGGAGACAGCGACGACCACCTCGCCTTGGTCCGTGAACTTCACCGCGTTGCCGACCAGGTTCAGCAGCACCTGCCGCAACCGGCCCGGGTCCCCGCGCAGTTTCGTCGGCAGGCCGTCCGCCAAGGAAAGAACGAGTTCGATGCCCTTGCCGTGGGCGCGCTCGGCGAGGAGCTCCAAGCTGTCCTCCAGCGTCTCGACCAGGTCGAAGTCGAGGCTTTCCATGTGGAGCTCGCCCGCCTCGATCTTGGAGAAGTCGAGGATGTCGTTGATCACCGACAGCAGGCTCTCGCCGCTGTGCCGGACGGTCTCCGCGAAATCCCGCTGCTGCGCGTCGAGCGTCGTGCCGAGGAGCAGGTTGGTCATGCCGATGACCGCGTTCATCGGCGTGCGGATCTCGTGGCTCATGCGGGCGAGGAAATCGCCCTTGGCCTCGTTCGAGGCGTCGGCCGTCTCCTTGGCGCCCACCAGGGCCAGCTCGGCGATCTTGCGGTCGGTCACGTCGGACGCGATGCCCAACGTCCAGCGCGCGCCGTCCGGGTAAATCAACGCACGGGTCGTGACCTCGAGCCAACGCGTCCGCCCCTCGACGTCGACGGATCGCTCCTCCGACATGGCCCGCTCGGTGCCGATCGGGACGAGTTCGCCGGTGATGGCGCTGGCGCGGATGTTGCCCGGGAACTCGCCGGGCCGTCTGCCGATGAGCTCCGAGAGCGGCACGCCCGTCGCGCGGACCATCGCTTCGTTCGCGAGCAGGTAACGGCCCTGTTCATCGCGGACGAACACCGGCGCGGGCACGGCGTCGATCACCGTGCGCACGAAAGCCTGCTGTGCCCGGAGCGACTCCTCGGCCCGGCCCTGGTCGGCCACGACCTGTTCGAGGCGGGCGGTCCGCTTCGCCACGGTCTGCTCGACCTCGGCCTCGACGCCCAGACGCTTGGCCTGCTCGTCGCGGAGCTTCCGACCTTGCCGGACCCAGAGCCATCCCATCGCCGCCGAGGCAGCCAGCAAAGCCATCGTGGCCCCCATCCAGAGGTCGGTCGCGGGACCCGCGGCATCCGCAGGGGCGGCGAAGACCTCCGAAGCCCCCGCCCACAGCGCGAAGGAGGCCATCGGCACGCGGGACCGCGCGAAGATCCCTGGTGACAGGACCGTTCGCGTCGCGGGCGCCGTCGCGGAAGGGATCAGGGTCATCGGTTCGGGGCCGAGGGCGGAGAAAGGATAGGGGGGATGCTCAAGATACCTCGGTGCCGCCGCAACCATGGATCCAGGACCGCGCCCCAGCCGTGGTCCCGCGATCCGTCCCGGCCGACAGCGACGGCCTCCGCGTTGCTATTCCCGCATCGCGGCCTTCAGCGATAGCTTGAACGCTTCGACCAGACGCGTGTGGGCCGGGCCCACCTCGCCATCGGTCAACGTGCGGTCCGCGGCGCGGTAGGTGAAGGCGTAGGCCAGGCTCTTCTGGCCCGCCGGCACGTGGCCGCCCCGGAACACGTCGAAGAGCTCGACGCTTTCCAAGTTGGCCGGCTTGGTCTGCCGGACGACCTGTTGCACGTCGTCGTGCGTCGTGGCCTCGGCCACGAGCATCGCGACGTCGCGGCGGATCGAGGGGAATTGCGGCAACGGCTTGAAGGAACGGACGGCGTTCCGGCGCGCGAGCACCAGATCAAGGTCCAGTTCGGCCAGCAGGACGGCGTCGCGGAGGTCATGTTGCTTGGCGAGCTTGGGCAAGAGCTGGCCCATCTGGCCGAGCGCCTGTCGGCCGCCGAGCGCGAGGGCCGCGGATTCGAGGAAGAGCCCGGTGCTCTCCGGCCGCGCCGTGTAGGTGATGCCGCGCAGACCGCAGTGCTCGGAGAACTCTTCCAGGATCCCCTTGAGGTCGTGCAGGTCGCAGCGGGCGTCGCGGTCGGCGCCGCTCCAGAAGCCGGGGGCGCGCGCGCCGGTGAGGGCGATGGCGATGCGCCAACCTTCCTTTGGACGGCCGTCGACGAGCGTGAAGACGCGCCCGACCTCGAAGAGCCGGACGTCGCCGTTCTTGCGGGTGAGGTTGTGTCTCAGGGTGTCGAGCAGCCCGGGCAGGAGCGACGGACGCAGCGCGTCCATGTCGCTGCTGAGCGGGTTCGCCAGCAGGACGAGCCCCGGTGCCACGAGCTGCGCCGCGGCGTCGTTGATCAACGTCTGGCCCTGCGCCTCGTCGAGGCCGAGTCCCGTCAGGAGGCGGCGGACCTCCGCGAACTGGTCGCGGACCGGGTCGAACGGATGGGTCCCGGTGGCGCATCGGGGCGCGGTGGACGGGATCTTGTCGACGCCGAACAGCCGCGCGACCTCCTCGATCAGGTCGACCTCGCGTTTCAGGTCCACGCGCCACGACGGCACGGACCACACGCTGGTCCCGGGCGCCGCGGCGTCGGTCACCGCGATGAGCCCGAGGCTCGCGAGCATCCGGGCCTGCGTCTCCGCAGGGATCTCGATGCCGAGCAACGCGGCCGTCTTCTCATGGCGGAGCACGAGGGTCTTTGCCTTCGCCGATCCGGGATAGGCGTCCACGACGCCGCGGGCGAGCGTGCCGCCGGCGGTCTCGAGGATGAGCTCGGCGCAACGGCGTCCGGCGCGTTCGCTGGCCTCGATGTCGGCACCGCGCTCGAAGCGGTAGCTGGCGTCGGTGCGGAGCCCGAGCGACTTGCTCGTCCGGCGGATGTGGGCCGGGGTGAAGTAGGCGGATTCGATGAGGACGTCGACGGTCGCGTCGTTGATCTCGGTGCCCTGGCCGCCCATGACGCCGGCGAGAGCGATGCCTTTCTGGCTGTCGGCGATCAGGAGGTGGTCGGGTGAGAGCACGTGCGCCTTGCCGTCGAGAGTGGTGAACTTCTCGTCCGCTCCGGCGCGGCGGACCACGATGGCCGGCTTGCCGTCGTCGCCGCGGCTGATGAGACGATAGTCGAAGGTGTGGAGCGGTTGGCCGGTCTCGAGCATCACGTAGTTCGAGATGTCGACGATGTTGTTGATGCTGCGGATGCCGACCTTTTCGAGCGCGGAGCGCAACCAATCAGGGCTGGGCCCGATCTTCACGCCCTTCACGACGCGGGCGGTGTAGCGCGGGCAAAGGTCCGCGGCCTCCAACGTCACCGAGACGAGGTCCGCGACGTCCTCTGCGCCGACGGACGCCGGCGGCAGCTCGGCGGCAGGGATGCGGAGCGGGTTGCCGGTCACGGCGGCGATCTCGCGGGCGATGCCGATGAGGGAGTTGAGGTCCGGGCGGTTGGGGGTGACCTCGAGGTCGTACACGACGTCGCTGCCGGAGCGGCCGAGATGCTCGGCGAACGGCTGGCCCACCTGGGCGTCGATAGGAAGGATCAACAGGCCGTCCACGACCTCGGGCAATCCCAGCTCGGTCGGCGAGCACATCATGCCGTGCGACTCGACGCCGCGGATCTTGCCGACCTTGATGGTGAACGGCTCCTTGTCGCCGGGTTTCGGCGGGAGCGATGCGCCAGGGAGGATGAGCGGGACCTTGTCACCGGCCTGGAAATTCTGCGCACCGCAGACGATCTGCCGCTCACCGGTGCCGTCGGCCACGCGGCAGACGGAGAGCTTGTCGGCGTTCGGATGCTTGTCGCGCGACAGCACCTGCGCGACGACGACGCCGGCGAACTCGCCGCCGAGCTTCTGCACGCCTTCGACCTCGAGGCCGAGCATCGTGAGCCGTTCGGTGAGTTCTTCGGGCGACCAATCGAAAGCGACGTAGCGCTTCAGCCAGTTCAGGGTGACCTTCATGTGTTAGACGGGGCCGAGGATAACCACGACCCGATCCCGGTGAACATGGATTTGCCAAAACTCAGGCATCGCCGGCTCCGGACCGCGGCGCCGGGACGGCCGGTCGCCGGGGCGGCGTCTAGCGGCGAAGGTTCCACTCCGGTTGACGGTAACGCCCGGCGGCGGCCTCCGCGGCGGCGTCCGGCGGCGACGGGTGCTGCCCGGCTGCGCGCCATTCCGAGCAGAGGGCCGCGATGACCGCGGACTTGGCCAGACCGGTTTCCACGACGAAGTCGAGGTGGCTCCGTTTCCCGCGGTAATCCGGCTCCAGCGAAGGCGGCCGGAGGACATCGGCGATGAGCGGCAGGTCGAAGCGGAGCAGGATCGTGCCGTGGAAGAGCAGCGCGTCGCGCTTCCGCCGCTGGGCGTTGCCGGAGAATTTCCGTTCGCCCGACGCCGTCGCGAGCGCCAGGTCGGTGTGGCCCCGGACGTGGACGCCGTCCCCGAGCAGCGTGGCCATCGCCCGGCGCTGTCGTTCCATCACCCAGTGGTTCGTCCCGCTGATGGTCGCGGTCGGGCCGGCCGGATCGATCCGCAATGCGAGCCCGTAGCTGAGGCAGCCCGGACCTTGGACGACCGTGCCGCCGCCGCTGCAACGCCGCAGGACCGGCATCCCGCGTCGTCGACAGGCCTCGGTGTCGACTTCGCGCTCCACCTGTTGCCCGTAGCCCACGACGACGAACGGGGCAGGGGATTCCCAGAACCAGATCGTCTCGGGTCCGCCTTGGTCGGCGGAATCCAAGAACGCATCGTCCCAGCCTAGGAACAAGGCAGGATCGGAGCCAGGCAACTGGGAGGTGAGCATCGGGTGATCTTGATGAAGGGACCTGAGGCCGACACGGTCATCATGGTCAGGTTGCCATGACCGATCGACGCGACGGAATATAGGGGATCTTAGCGAACACGCCGAGGCGTACTTTCCGTGACCATGAAGGTGTCGGGATCTTCCGACCGCGGGTCCGCCGACCTAGCCGCGCCGTGCGGGCACCTCGACCATCGTCGTCGGAACCTGGTGGCGCCGACGCCGCTGGGGGCTCCGCATCCGTTTTTTCGCCCCGCGCCGCTGGCGCGCGGTTTCTTTTCCCCGGGGGGTCCCAAAGCACGCTTGGCAGCCCGATTGTTTCACCTAACCTTGTCTCCTGTGTTGACCGCATCCGCATCTTCCGCCGGCAGTTCCGCCAACGGGACCGCCAACTTCGACCGCTCCTCGCGTCCCGGCTCCGATCTCACCCGCCACAGTGACTCGCTCGGCGACTTCGCCCAACTGGTCCTGGCCGGGAAATCTCCGGAACAGCAGAAACTGATCATCGCCGATTTCATCGAGGAGCTGCGCGCCAAGGGGCATCCCATCCCCACCGTCACCTCGACGCCGTACATCAACACCATCCCGCCCGACGAGCAGCCCGAGTATCCCGGCGACCTCGAGATGGAGCGGTTGATCCGGGCGCATGTGCGATGGAACGCCATGGCGATGGTCGCCAAGGCGAACAAGACGACCAACGTCGGCGGCCACATCGCCACCTTCGCTTCGCTCGCGACCCTGTACGAGGTGGGTTTCAACCACTTCTTCCGCGGCGACGACGACGGCAAGACGGCGGACATGATCTACTTCCAGGGCCATGCCTCGCCGGGCAACTACGCCCGCGCCTATCTCGAAGGCCGGCTCAGCGACCAGCACCTCAAGAACTTCCGCCAAGAGCTCCAGCCGCATCCCGGCCTCAGCTCCTATCCGCATCCCTACCTGATGCCGGATTTCTGGTTGTTCCCGACCGTGTCGATGGGCCTCGGCCCGATCCACTCGATCTACCAGGCGCGCTTCAGCCGATATCTCCAGGCCCGAGCCCTCTCGACCGCCGGCCACGATCCGATGGTCTGGGCCTTCATCGGTGATGGTGAATCCGACGAACCCGAGACGCACGGCGCCATCGGCATGGCCGGACGCGAAGGGCTCGACAACCTCGTCTGGGTCATCAACTGCAACCTCCAGCGCCTCGACGGCCCGGTCCGCGGCAACGGCAAGGTCATCCAGGACCTCGAGGGCCAGTTCCGCGGCGCCGGATGGAACGTGATCAAGGTCGTCTGGGGCAGCGATTGGGACGCGCTGCTCGCGAAGGACACCACCGGCATCCTCGTGAAACGCATGGAGGAGGTCATCGACGGCGAGTACCAGAAATACATCGTCGAGAGCGGCGCCTACATCCGGAAGAACTTCTTCGGCAAGTACCCCGAGCTGCTCGATCTGGTGAACCACCTCACCGACGACCAGCTCAAGCGGCTCACCCGTGGTGGCCACGATCCGCGCAAGGTCTACGCCGCCTACCAGCGGGCGACCTCGCGGAACGGCCGTCCGACCGTCATCCTCGCCAAGACCGTCAAGGGCTACGGCACCGGCGAGGCGGGCGAGGGCAAGAACCCCACGCACGGCCTCAAGAAGCTCGAGGAGCGCGACATCCGGCATTTCCGCGAGCGTTTCTCCATCCCGTTGGCGGACGACGTCATCGCCGACCTTCCGTTCTATCGGCCGCCTCAGGACAGCGCAGAGATGAAGTACCTGCTCGAGCGCCGGAAAGCCTTGAACGGCTTCAACCCGCGCCGCCGCGTCCGCGCGCCGAAGCTGGAGACGCCGCCGCACACGCAGTTCCCCACGCTGCTCAACGCGGCCGTGCTCAAGAGCGCTTCGACGACCAAGGCCTACAACCTCCTGCTCGGTTCGCTGCTCCGCGACAAGAACATCGGCAAGTTCATCGTCCCCATCATCCCGGACGAGGCCCGTACCTTCGGCATGGAAGGTCTCTTCAGCCAGGTCGGCATCTATAGCTCGAAGGGACAGCTGTACGATCCGGGGGCCAAGACCGAGGACAACGCGAACACGCCGTACATAGAGAAGAAGGACGGCCAACTGCTCGAAGAAGGCATCAACGAGGCCGGCTCGATGGCCGACTTCATCGCGGCCGGCACCGCCCACGTCACCTATGGCGTGCCGACGATCCCGTTCTACATCTACTACTCGATGTTCGGCTTCCAGCGCGTCGGCGACCAGATCTGGCTCGCGGGCGACAGCCGGTGCCGTGGTTTCATGGTCGGCGCCACTTCGGGCCGCACCACGCTCAACGGCGAAGGCCTCCAGCACCAGGACGCCCATAGCCACCTGATCGCTTCCACGGTCCCGAACCTGATGAGCTACGAGCCGGCCTTCGGCTACGAGCTCGCAGTGATCGTCTGCGACGGCCTCAAGCGCATGTATGCCGAGGGCGAGGACGTCTTCTACTACGTCTCCGTCCATAACGAAGACTATCAGCACGCGCCGATGCCCGAGGATCCTGCTGTCGTCGACGGCATCCTGAACGGCCTCTACAAGTTCAAGCCCGGCAAGGACGGCCTGAAGACCAAGGCGCAGATCATCGGGTCCGGATCCATCCTGCTTTCCGCGCTCAAGGCCCAAGAGATCCTCGAGCGCTACGGCGTCAGCGCCGACGTCTGGAGCGCCACCAGCTTCAAACGCCTCCGGAGCGAAGCCCAAGCGGCCAAGCGCTGGAACATGCTCCATCCGACCGAGACGCCCCGGAAGAGCTACCTCGAGACCACCGTCGAGAAAGAGACCGGCGCCTGGATCGCGGTGAGCGACAACCTGAAGCTCGTCGCCGACCAGATCGCGCCGTGGATCCCCGGCGGCCTCATGACCCTCGGTTGCGACGGCTTCGGCCGCAGCGAGGTCCGTCCGATGCTGCGCCGCTTCTTCGAGGTGGACGCCGAATGCACCGCCATCGCGACGCTCTACAAGCTCAGCCAACGCGGAGAGGTCCCGGCGACGCGGGTCGCGCAGGCCATCCGCGATCTCGGCGTGGACCCGGAGAAAGTCCACGGCGTCTGCCTCTGATCCGGGGCCGCTGATCGATCGTCCGCGCCGGCTTCTTGGCCGTGCGCGGACTTTTCATTCCCGGACCGAGGGTGCCGCCGCTGCTGCCGCGAGGTTGCTGAGGTGGCGGTCCCAATCTTGCGCGGTGTCGACATCGTTCAACCGGCGGAGCAATCGGACGGAAAGCCCCTCCGATCTTGCGGTCGACAACGTATCGGCCAAGACGGTGGAGGAACTCCAGGCGATGTCGGCGAACAAACCCGGCCGTGGCGCCGATGTCCCCAGCAGCCAATAACCGCCGTCCTCGGCGGGGCCGACCACGACGTCGTGGTCGACCAGAGCGTCCCACGCTTCCCGCAGATCTGCTGCCGTGAGGTCCGGGCAATCGGTGCCGATCACGACGACACCGGTGCATCCATCGGCGAAGGCGTCATCGAAGGCCCGCGACAACCGCGCGCCGAGGTCGTCGCCGCCTTGCGGGACCGTCCTCCAACCGGGCCAGAGCCATGGCGTGATCTCTGTGGCGGCGTCGTCCGGAGCGAATCGGAGTTCCACGTCGGATCCATCCGGGGATCCGGCGATCCGGGCGAGCGTCCCGGTGACCAGTTCCCGGTGGATATCGAGCGCCGCTTGGTCCCCGAGCGTCGCCGCGATGCGGGTCTTCGCGATCCCTGGGCGGGGTGCTTTGAGGAAGACGAGCAGGCGTCGGTGCGGCATCGCGAAGTAGCTTGTAGACCGAGGTGGATACGGAGTCGAAACCCGATCGGACCACGGACCCTCGTCTGGATCCAGGTGACAAAGTGGTCGGGGTGCGATCGGAAGTGGCGTGCACGGCGGGTAAAGTAGCGCAGACTGCCAGTCTGCTGTATCGCGGGTTGGCAACCCGCTGGGCGTTGATGTTTCCGGGGCGAACGGATCGCCGCTGCCCTGGCCGGCTACCCGCCGGCGACACGGCAGCCAGTCTGCGTTACGAGTGCCCGCCATTTCCGACCGCCCGGACGTGCCGTCGGTCAGCGGTCCGGTGTCGCTTCCGGAGCGGCGGGGCGTTCCGTTTTCCGTTCCGTTCCGGGCTTGCCGTCTCCGGCGCCCCGATGCTCGCCCGAACGTTTGGATGCGAGCTGTTCCTTCAGCCAGAGCTCGAATTGCGGGCGTTGTTCCGGCGTGAGCTCACCGAGGATCTGCTCGCGGAGGCGGGTGAATTCTTCCTGGGCCGCAGGATCCAGCGGTTCCCAGAGCTTGCGGAGTTTTGCTTGGGAGGCGCGGATGTGGCCATCGATGCGCTGGCGTTGCTCGGGCGTGACCTGCGCCCGGCGCTCGGCGCGGCGGAAGATCTCGAAGCGGGCCCAAGCCGACGGCGGGATGAATCCGCGGCGGACGACCTCCTGCTTTTTGACGGTCTTGGCCCGGAGGTTGGCGACGGTCGCGCCGGTGGCGGCGCCGGCGACGAAGACGGCGAGCGCGGCGAGGATGAACTTCCAGGCTTTCACCAGAGGTCCTGTGCCGGCTCGTCCGCTGCCGCAGCCGGGGCGCTGTCGGCGACCGCGAAGAGCTCGGGATCCTCGGTCAGGTCGTTCACCGCGCCCGGTGTCGCCCAGTTGACCGCCACGGCCAACAGCGCGATCGCTCCGCCCGACATCGCGGCCCGCCAGAAGGCGGCGGTCCATTCGGACCAAGGGTCGCGCCGGATGCGTTCCGCGAGGCGCGCCATCACCCGGCGCTCGAAGGCGAGCGGGACGCGGTCCGAAGGGCGGTCGGCTCGCGCCGCACGCAACAGCTCGGTCTGGAGTCGGTCGATGTCCATCGGTTCAGGTGGGGCTGACGCCGCCTTGGCGGCGTGGGTTACAGATACTTCTCGGAGGCGATGTGGCGGAGGATTTTCTTCATCTCCGCCCGGGCCCGGAAAGCGCGCACCTTCACCAGCGGGACGGACCATCCGGTGAGCGCGGCGATCTCCTTCACGCTCCGGTCCTCGAGCTCGAGCAGGGTGATGACCAACCGCGCCGGAGGGGAGAGCTTGTCCAGGACCTTGCCCACCAGCGTCCGCGCTGCTTCGGCGTCGTGGCCGCCCGACGCCGGTGCCGGTGCGTGCCGTTCGAGCCAATCGCTCTCGTCGTCCGAGAGATCGGTCGTGTTGTGTTCCCGGTTGCGCTGGTGGGAACGCAGGAAATCGTAGCAGGTGTGGACGGCCATCCGCATCAGCCAGTGCTCGAACGGCGCGTCGGCGCGCCACGAACCCAGCTTGGAGAAGGCCTTGAGGAAGATCTCCTGCACGATGTCCTGCACCTCGTCTTCCCGTCGCGCATAGCGCCGGGCGGTGCCGAAGAGCCGGGGCTGGTAGCGGCATACGAGCACCTCGAAGCGCGCGGTGTCGCCGGCCAGCACCTCGGCGACCACCTCGGCGTCGCTGGGATCGGGGTTCAACAGGGGAGAAGGTGCCACGGGGACACCGGCGGAAGAAGCCAACTCGTCGGGCGGCGTGGGCAAGGACCATGGCCCGCGAAAAAAGCCGCCGCACCCAGGTGCGACGGCTCTCCAAGCTCGGTCCGGGACGCAGGGCGTCCGGGGAACCGGAGCGCCGGGATCACTTCTTCTCGGCCTTCTTCTCCTGCTGACCGCGCTTGCCCGGGCCTTTCTCGAGGCGTTCGAGCTGTGTGGTCTCCTTCTCGGTCAAGGTACCGGCAGCCTTCTTTGCCTGCAGTTCCTTGAGCTTGGCAGCGCGCTTTTCCGCCATCTCCTTGCGTTTCACCTCGCGCTGCTCGGGGGTGAGTTTGGCGGCCTCGTCGCGCTTCTTGGCGACCTCTTCCTTGGCGACGCCCTTGGTCTTCTTGGCGTCGACCGCGGCGTCTTCCGCGCGGACGAAGGCGGCTCCACCGAGGAGCAGGCCGCTGATGATGAGGGAACGGATGATGGACTTCATAGGTAGCTGGTGTGTTGCTGTGTGTGTCGTGGTCGGCGACCCCGCCGGTTCTGGCAAAGGTGACGAACGACAGGAACGACAAGTTACAGCGAAGTTCCATCCGATCAGGAACGGGCCCGGGAATCGACAGACGCCGGATCTCCCGGAAGATTCCGTCCGATGTCGCCGAGCTCCGTCACCGTCCGCGTCCCCGCTTCCACGTCCAACCTCGGTCCGGGATTCGACACCTTGGGCCTCGCGCTCCGGCTCCACAACCGCGTGACCGTCGAGCGCACCGCGAAACCGGTCCTGACGGTCCTCGGTGCCGGGTCCGCGGAAGCGTCCGCCGCCATCGCGCGGATCGTCGGGCCGGTCGCGGAGCTGTTCTTCCGGCGGACCCGGACGAAGCGCCATGGCCTGGCCGTGACCCAGCGCAACGCCATCCCGGTCGGTCGCGGTCTCGGAGCGAGCGCGTCGCTCGCCGTCGGCGTCGCGGCGGGGCTCGACGCGTTGCACGGATCACCGCTCGGCCGTCACCGGTTGCTCGATCTGGTGACCGAGACCGAGGGGCATCCGGACAACGCCACGCCGTCGATATTCGGAGGGTTCACCGCCTCGACCTTGATCGGGAAGGAGGCGAGGTCGCTGCGGTTCTTGGTCCCCTCGAAGGCGACGTTCGTCACGCTCGTGCCGGACTTCGAGGTGAGCACACCGGCGGCCCGCGAGCTCGTGCCGGCCCAGTTCTCCAAGGCCGACACGGTCCACGCGATCACCCGCGTGGCGGTCATCACCGCGGCGTTCGCGAGCGGTGATCTGGAGGCGCTGCGCGGATGTTTCGACGACCGCATCCATCAACCGTACCGCGCACCGCTCATCCCGCAGCTCGGTCGGGTCATCCAAGCCGGCGAGAAAGCCGGCGCCATCGGCGGCTGGCTGAGCGGCAGCGGTAGCGCGATCATGTGCGTGACCTTCGTCGATCCGGAAGCTGTGGGGCGCGCGATGCAGGGCGCGTTGCCGGGCTCCGCGGTCCACCTGCTCAAGGCGGACCCGAGTGGTTTCGTGGTCCTTGGATGACGGCAGGGACGCGCTGCCGCGCGTCCGTGGAACATGGGGCGGCGCAGCAGCGCATGCCCTGCCATCAACTCTTCGGCTTGAGCTGCGGGAAGAGGATCACGTCGCGTATGCTCTCCTGACCGAGCAGCATCATGCAGAGGCGATCGATGCCGATGCCGATGCCGCCGGCGGGGGGCATGCCGTGCTCCAGCGCGGCGAGGAAATCCTCGTCGAGCTTCTGATGCTCGCCGCCGGCCTGGTGCTCGAGCGACTCGCGCTGGGCGATGGGATCGTTCTGCTCGGTATAGCCGGGCGAGATCTCATGGCCGTTGATGCAGCACTCGAAGACCTCGACCGTCGTCGGATCTTCGGGCGAGAGCTTGGCAAGCGGCACGAGCTCCTTGGGCAGATGGGTGACGAAGGTCGGCTGGATGAGCGTCGGCTCGACGAGCTTCTCGAAGACCGCGCCGGTGACCTCGAAGTCCTCATAGCCGTCGGCGATGTCACCGGAGAGCTTGAGGTCCTCGATGGCGCGGCGGCGGCGCTCGGCAGGAGTGATGTCGAACCAATCGGCACCGGCCTTCTCTCGCACGAGGTCCTTGTAACGGGCGCGACGCCAGCAAGTGAGGTCGATGGTCTTTCCAACGGTGAGCGGTTGGAGCCGGTCCAGCACGCCTTGGAGACGTTGCGCGATCTGCGACGCGTTCTCCGGAAGCCAACTCACGGGCGACTGAGGGTTGTCCGCATCCAACCGGAGCCGAGCGAGCGCTTGCCCGAGGGCTGCGTGCGCCTGCTGGGCGACCTCGTTCGCCGCTTCCTTGCCGAGCGCGACCGATGCGGCATCGACGGCATCTCGGGCGGCACCGACCAACTCCTTGACCCGGCCTTCGAGCAGCGCGCCGAACGAACCTTCGCCGCCTGAGCAGAGCAGGATGCCAGAGACCTCCGCGAGCGCGCTCCGGGCATCCGCGATGGCGTGTCCGGTCTCTGCGCGGCGCTCGTGCCGGACGACCAGCGTCCCGAGCACGTTCTGGGCGACCCGCTTCACCAAGTTCTCCACCGTCTCCATCATCGTCTCGTAATCGCCGTAGGCCTCGTAGGCTTCGAGCATGGTGAACTCGGGGTTGTGCTTCCGCGACAGGCCCTCGTTGCGGAAGTTGCGGCCGATCTCGAACACCTTGTCCACGCCGCCCACCAGCAACCGCTTGAGATAGAGCTCCAGCGCGATGCGCAGGAAGAACTCGCAGCCGAGCGCGTTGTGGTGCGTCTTGAACGGCTGCGCCGCCGCACCGCCGGGGATGGCCTGCATCATCGGCGTCTCCACCTCCACGTAGCCGCGCTCATGGAAGAACGCGCGGATCTCGCGGAGGATGGCCGACCGCTTCAGGAAGGTCTGCTTCACCTCGTCGTTGGCGATGAGGTCGAGATAGCGCTGGCGGTAGCGGACCTCGGTGTCGGCCAGTCCGTCCCACTTGTCGGGCGGCGGGCGCAGGGCCTTGGAGAGGACGGTGAAGCTTTCGGCCTTCACGCTGATCTCGCCGGCACGGGTGCGGAACATCGTGCCCTTCACGCCGATGAAGTCCGCGAGGTCGAGATGGCTGAAGACCTCGAACTGCTCGTCGCCGAGCGCCTGCTTCTGGGCATAGACCTGCACGCGGCCGGTGACGTCCTTGAGGTCGATGAACTGGCTCTTGCCCATGTCGCGGTGCGCGGAGATGCGCCCGGCGAGGGCGACCGCCTGGCCCTCGGTGATCTCGCCTTTCTCGAACTTCTCGCGCGCCGCGCCGCAGCCGATGGTCTCTTCCGGCTTGCGCTCGAAGCGGTTCGGATAGGGGTTGATGCCCTTCGCGCGGAGCGCGGCGAGCTTGGCTTTGCGCTGTTCGATGAGTGAATTCGTGTCGTCCATGTGCGTGTGCGTGTGCGTCCGGGAGGGCGGTTTTGCAGGCCCGCCCAGGGGGCCGGGAAAGTCCGCCCTCATAACGCCGGGCGCGCAGTGAAGCACGCCACGGCGCACAACGGCAAGCGGCGGAGCGCGATCCGGGTGCGCGCGTGCCCTGTGGTTGCCGCTGACCCGATCAGTAGTACGTCGTCCAGTTGCCGGAGTGCTGCCACTTCACGGTCGCGCGGTTGTGGGTCTCGACGTGGCCGTCGGCGAAGGCGCAGTTCACGTTCACCACGTACTTCCCGTACGAATGCCCGGCGACGGCTTTGAGCGTGTTCGTCTGCTGGTGGCCTTCCGCGAGGCAGAGATCGGAGATGATGGGCTGCGTCGCCGGCACCGGATCCTCCAGCCGCGTGGGCCAGCCGGCCGGCTCGCGGACCGATGTGCCCGCGGTCTTCGCGGTGGGGAAGAGCTCGCCGTTGTCGGCGAGCGGGCGCGGCACCCACCAGCAGTGGCGGATGATGGCGAAGTTCACGAACTGCCGGCGGAAGTACTCGTTGAGGTCGGTGATGGTGACGAGGTCGCGCTTCTTGTTCTTGCGGAACCAATCGTTGGCGTCCTGGAACTCGCCCGGCCGGACCGGGCAATGCCACATCGCCACGGTGAGCCCGAAGCGCTCGAGCCCCGGCGCCATGTCGATGGAGACGTCCCATGGGTTGAGGCCGGTGCGCGGCATCTTGAAGGCCGGCAGGCGGCCCTTCGGGTCCTCGTTGGCGTAGAGGTTCGAGGCCAATCCCCACTGGCGATAGTTGGAGGTGCAGTTGGCGACCTTCGCTCGGAACTTCGCCTTCGCCAACGCGGGCAGGAGCATCCCGGCCAGGATGGCGATGATGGCGATGACGACCAACAGCTCGATGAGCGTGAAGGCACCGGCGCGGAGCGGTCTTTTCATGGGGGTCCCGGGAGTCAGTCCGATCGGGGAGAAGAAGTCCAGCACGCGTCCGGCTCCCGGTGCGATCCGAAGTGGCGGTCAGTCGAGGTGGTATGAGGGAAGATCGCGGTAGGCGTGCCCAAGGAGGTCGGCGGCTACTTCCTACCCATGGAGGTCGCTGGCAGGACAGATGGGGTCGCGCGGCAGCGCGGACCCTACCCACGAGGGTAGGGACGGGCTGCT
>Ga0209443_1000169_pt1 | contig 42446 bp, 37 predicted proteins | sample LauGreBMM110DCMD_2_FD_187571 | JGI IMG/M metagenome (GOLD analysis project Ga0209443, IMG submission 187571) | Freshwater lake microbial communities from Lake Michigan, USA - Su13.BD.MM110.DCMD (SPAdes) (version 2) | ecosystem: Environmental > Aquatic > Freshwater > Lake | place: Lake Michigan... | reverse complement strand
CTGGTGAGATTAAGAGAGGATATTTTGAAGCAGTGTTTGAAGTTCCTATTGAAAAAATGGGAATTGTTGAACGCTTATTACAAAATGAGTTTTGTGAATTAAATGTTAAATATGATGCTGGAACTGAATTTTACAATAAAAAAATCATTACTCTTATTGAACCTTACCTAATTACACTTGGAATTAAATATAGAAAATTATCCAAACAAGAAATTAGTGATTTAGTAAGATGCAACAGAGTAAGAAAAACAATCAAAAAAATAAATATTCAATCATTAATTCATATACTAAAATCCAAGAGAACAAATAACCAAATTGTTTCCTACATACCAAGAAACGACCAATCTATTATTATTGGAAAGTCAGTTATACATTTTCAACAATACGATAAAGGTATGCTTGTATTAATGTGTGGAGTAGGAAAAACTCTAATTTCATTATGGATTACACAAGAACTAAACTCAAATACTATTCTTATTGGTGTTCCTAATAAATTATTATTGAAACAATGGGAAGAAGTTATTTGTGTTTTGTTTCAAAGTGTTCCGTATTTAATTGTTTCAGGTGGAGTGGATATTGAAAATATTATGCGATTTTTAGAAAATAATCAAAAAAAGTGTATTGTAATAACTACATATTCATCTGCACACAAAGTATATACTGCGACACAACATACAAGGTTTGTATTTGGTATGAAACTATTAGATGAAGTTCATCATTTAACTACAAATAATATGCGTTTAGCAGACACTACAAAAAAATATATTCAAATGTTAAACATTCCATCTGTAAAACAATTATCATTAACTGCTACACTTAAACAATTGGAAAGTATGTGTGATGATGGTATTGTAGTTTCAAATGATAATGTTGAATATTTTGGAGAAATAATTGATAGAAAATGTTTGCTATGGGCGATTAATGAAAATATTATTTGTGATTATGTTATTCAAACCATTATTACAAATGAAGAACAATTAGAACAACAATTATCAAGATTTCATATTATAGAAGAAAATAATAAGAGGTTGTTTTTGAGTGCGTTTGCGTCTTTGAAAAGCATATTTGACGGACATTCACATCATTTATTAATATATTCAAATAACAAGGATAATTCGTTGAAATTAATTCAATATATAAAAATGCTGATAGACGATAATTACTTTGATATACCTGATTTATATTATTCAAATTACCATAGTGAAATGAAATCAAAAGACCAAAAAGAAATAATTAATAATTTTGAAAAGGCGAAGTTTGGAATAATTACTTGTGTTTATTGTTTAGGTGAAGGATGGGATTTTCCATTATTGGATGGTGTTGTATTTGCTGAAAATATGACATCAAATATCCGTATCGTTCAATCTGCATTAAGAGCAAGTAGAAAAAACAAAAATGATATAAATAAAAAAACCAAAATCATTTTACCAATTTTGAATAGAGATGACTGGTTAGAAAATAACGAAAATCCTGATTTGAAAAAGGTAAGAGAAGTTATTTATCAAATGGGGTTAGAAGATGAAACTATTACTCAAAAAATCAAGGTGTTTAGAATTGAGATTGAAAAACAAAAACCAAAACCAAGAGAAAAAGAAGAAAGAGAAATAATTGATGAGTTTGGCGAATATGACGATGAATTAACACAAAAATTAAGATTAAAAACAATAAAAAGAACTGCACTTGCTACAACATATGAAAAAGCAAGAAAAATAATTGCTGATAAAAATATAAAAAGTAAAGAAAGTTATTATGAATTATGTGAAAGAGATAATAGATTATCCAAAGAACCTGAAATAGCATTCAAAGGACAATTTACAAACTGGATAGAATATTTAAGTATTGAACGAGTATATTATGATTTGGAAACCTGTAAAAATAAAGTAGGTGAGTATTTATTGTTATATCCTGAAATAAAAAAATATTATTTGGACTTATCAATTGTAAGTAATGAATTATGTAAAATAGATGTGTTATTTCCTCCAAATGGTTTATGGGTTGAATACTATAATGTAAAGGATTTGAGAGATATAATTACTATAACAAATAAAAAAAAGAAAAGTTCAAGTGATATTCTATAATTTACTATATAAAATCATATTCATAATGATATGAATATGATAGAAGATTATCGTAAAACAAATTATTGAGTTTAATTTATGTAGAAAAATTATGAAAAACCAAACAGATATTATAAATGAATTAAATATTATATTGAAAGAACAAAATGGATATAAATATAATGCGAAACCAAAAAAACTAAAAAACATTTTCCTGCAAGTATAAATACAAACTACGATACATATAATAATTTTTTGATTAAAGCACAAAGTAAAAATAATAGATTATCATTTTCTTTATCGTCAAAAACAATTATAGAACAGATTGATAATTTTTTATCTACCGCAACAAGACGATATAATACAATTAATATATTTAAGAATGATAATGATTTATTTGAATGTTTAATAACAAAAAACTCATATAACTTACCAATATTATCTCCATTAGATTTACGACATAATTTAATCAAATATAATAATGAAACCGATATAAAGCACAGATTTCCTTATTTTTTTGATAGCAACAGACAATTTTATGATGTTATTTATATCATTAAAACTGAAAATCCACATTTTTATGTTGATGCAAATAATAAAACATTATGTGATACTATATTAATTTGTTGTAATATCAAAACATTTAATATATTTTTTGAATTAGATATACACAACCCATATTATCGTCATCTAACCAATAACTATCCTGAACCACTAATAAAAGAAATATATAACAACGCAAATATTTAGGGAATATTAAGGAAAAAATACTTTATTATAAAATTGAATAAAAAATTGATTTAATTTAATATAAAGAAATATTATCTTATACTATTATATATGTCTATGTCTAAACACTACACTTGCGAACTCTGTAAAAAGGAATTTAATCAAAAAATTGATTTCACCAGACACCAAAATAAGAAAGCACCTTGTATAACATTAACCGAAATGCAACAAATTAGTCAAACAAAAGAAGTAAAAACGGAATTTAAAACTAACCTATCCACAATATTTAATTATTGTTTGGATGTGTTAAGAAATAACGAACATTTAACAGGTGATAAAGCATTGAGAACATTAGCACACTTGTTAGATTTAAGATTGTTAGAACCTCAATTTGGTAATCAAATTGATATTGATACATATGAATATGATTTTAGTTCATATGAAGACGAGATTATTGAAAAACATAAAGCAAAATTATTAAGTATGGTAAGATTTAGTAATCTTGCGAAAGAAAAAGAAGAAAATATACCAAAAATTATGAAATGTTTATGGGATGAGATTTTATCGGTTCATCCTATTACTAAAAATATATTCTTGAAAGGAAAGGGGTTTGATATTCAACATCAATCCACATATAAAAAATTAATTGATAAATTATATACATTTGACTTTGAAGCAGTTGATGAAGATATTTTAGGTGAAGCATATGAAGAAGTAATCAAAGATGTTATGACTGGTAAGGTGTTGGGACAATTCTTTACGCCACCAAAAGTTAAACAAATGATGATTAAACTTATTGACCCTCAACTAAAAGCAGACGGAACAATTGAAAAAATATTTGACCCTGCTATGGGAACAGGAGGTTTCTTAATTTCATCATTAAGACATTTATTACAACAATCAAAAACAAAAGGAATAAAAATGAACTGGGATTTTATTAGTAATGAAGGACTTGGAGGAAGAGAAGCAGAACCTGATACATACCAATTAGCAATTTCAAATATGTTGATTTCATCAGGACATATGTTTAATGTTTTGGAAAAAGGCGATAGTATTCGTAATCCAATAACAAATAAATATGATATTATTCTTACTAATCCACCTTTTGGAATTGATGGGTTAATCTATAATGAAATTTTACATCCATTAAGAAATGAATATATGCCTATAAAATCAAATAGTGCAGTTCCATTATTCTTACAAGCAATTATTAATATGTTAAAGGTAAATGGAAGATGTGCTCTTGTTTTACCTGATGGAAAAGAACTATTTAGTAAAAGCAATGAACTCGTTAATATTAGAGAATATTTAATGAAAACCTGCAATTTGAAAGAAATAATATATTTACCATCTGGTGTATTTACACATACATCTATAAAAACTTGTGTTTTATATTTTGTTAAAAAAAGAGAAGGTAATGAAACATTAGAAACCAAAATTAAATATTCAAAGGTAAATCAAAAAGAAACAGATAGACAATATATATTTTCAAAAACACACCAAACAAGTAAAGTAAAATTCTATGACTATAATACAGAAAATGAAGTGAAACAATTATTATTAGAGGTTGATATTGATAGTATTTCTAAAAAATGTTATTCACTAAATTATGCGGAATATTTAAAAGATGAAAATGAAGATAATGAAATATATGAAGATGGGGTTATTGTTAAAACACTTGAAGAAGTGTGCAACTATGAAATTGGCGGAACACCATCAAGAAGCAAAGCAGAATATTATGAAAATGGAAATAACCTATGGGTTTCAGTTAGAGAATTAAATGGTGGTTATATTTATGACACAAAAGAAAAAATCAATGATATTGGGATTAAAAAAAGTAATGTTAAATTATATGATATTGGAACTATATTGTTCTCATTTAAATTAAGCATTGGAAAAACTGCTATTGTAGGAACGCCTATGTATAGCAATGAAGCAATTACTGGTATAAAATCAAAAAATCTAGATGTTTTAGATAATATGTATTTATACTATTACTTATCAACTACAAATTTTAAACAAATTGGTTCGGGTATGTTAGGTCAAGGTTCATTAAATAAAAAATCATTAGGTAAAATTAAAATACCTATTCCATCTATGAAACGCCAAAAAGAAATAGTAAATTATTTATTAGATATTGATGCAAAAAATAAACAACTGGAAATTGAAATTAAAAATAATAAAAAACAAGCACAATTATTTATTTCAGGAATTGTAAAAACGCCAATAATAAGTCAAGATGATACAAGTTCAGTAAATACTGAACCGATTGATGAACTTCAAAATGAAATAGTATCTGTTGAAGAAGACGTTATTATTGAACCAAACCCAAAGGTTAAAAAGATTGTTAAAAAAGTCAAAAAATCTCTTGTTATTGTTGAAGAAGATAATTAAGTATAATTATTAACATTCATTTATTAACAAATAATTTTTATAACTCTGTAAAATAAATATAATTAATTATAAACATTTTTTTTATTCCAATTTTTTATATCATATAATATAATTATTATATAATATAATGCCTACTCATAAAAGCGAAGATTATAAATTATCTGCGGTTGAATATTATTTAACAGAAGACAGAACACAGGAAGAGGTTTGTAAAATATTCAAATGTTCTGCACGAAGTTTGTTAAGATGGGTTGATAAATATGATGAAAATGGTGAAATAAAAAGACACAATAGAAAACCTGTTGCGTATAAAGTTCATAAAGACCAAGTAAAGTTTATATTAGATGAAATAAAGAAAAATAAAACTATTACGATGCAGGATTTACTTGAAAAACTTAAAGAAAAGTATCCTACATTAACATTAAGTCGTTTTCATTTGAACCGAATAGTAAATGATAATAATATTACTTTGAAAATTACAAGAATTAGACACGAACCGAATAAGCGTTTTGGTAAAGATATTGATATAAATAAGAAAATAAAAGAGTTTTATGATGAAGTGAAAAAACATAAAATAGAAGATATTATTTGTATTGATGAAACAAGTATAAAATCATTACAAAAACGAAATCATCGTTATAATGAAATTGGAAAGCGTTGTGTAATAAAAACACAAAGTCAAGAAGTATTCAAAAAATATACTGGAATATTTGCTATTTCTACCAAAGGTGTTTTAGGATGGGAATTATATGAAAAAAGTGGAATAAACACGGATAGATTAATTGAGTTTTTAGATAAATATATAACTACAAAGTTCAAAAATAAATTAATTATTTTAGATAATGCGAGTAGTCATAGAAACGAAAGAATAAAAGAATTAGTGAATAAACATAATAATATATTATATGCAGTTCCATATCAACATTTTACCAATTCAATTGAAAATTATTTCAGTATGTTAAAGTCAAGATTACAAAAGTTAGACGGATTAACACACGAAAAATTAAAAGAAAATATAGAAAATGTTATAAAAGATATACCAAAGGAAAAATATGAAAATATATTTAAGGGAGCATATAATAGAACAGAAAAATATGTAAAGAAACCATCAAATAGAACACGGAAACTAAAAAATTACCTGTCTTAAATCGGCGTTTTAAATGTGCAAAGGTGTAAAAAAAATAACTTTATAAAATTTTATAAATTTTTTTTACTTAACGAGGGGTCAGAGAACTAGTATAAATATTAGGTATCATATCAGGATGGATTAATGACAGAATTCGGGTCTTGTTTGGTCTAATATAAAACGCAACCTTATAATTAATATTTTTATATTTATCACTCAGTGTTGCCGTATCTGGATATAAAGCTAACGCAAATTCATCCTCTTTTTGACCAGCTTCGACTATTTCGATGTCTGCTTCTGCAAGGTTAAAATAACTATATGCGTCATCTTTCACTGTTTCTATAAAGTCCTTGATACACATATCAGGACTTACTGTATAATATTTTACTAGACAAGTATATGCTAGCTTTACACATAATTTAACTTCTGATTGGTTCATTTTTAGTTTAGATTGATATATTATTTCATTTGTTTTATTTCATTTGGTTTATTTCATTTTTTTTATAAAATAAAAATCAAGTAATAGGTAAAGTATTTGGTGTTTCATTATCTATAACGGATGGTTTATTATATTCGTACACTTTCTCTCTTAAACTATTATAATAATCAAATCTTTCTTTTGACAATTCAGATTCATACACTTTACAATTGCCAGTCGAAATAGTTTCTGTTTTTTTTTTATCTATAGATGAAGTAGGATTATGTTGAATAATAGTATTATAAATGCGAATTGTTTTCCATCCTTCTAATACTTTCTCAAAAATAAAAATAACTTCTTCACCAGTGATAGAACGCTTTACGGTGCGTTTTTTCTCTCTTCGATCCTTTTTCATTTGAATAAATTCTTTTTTATATTTGTTATCCATTTTATTAATAATAAATATATTTTTATGCTGTTGTTTTAACAAAATTATTTGTAATTTGTGTATAATATTCATATCTTTCTTTTGTCAATTCAGATTCATAAATCACTGATTTTCCAATGGTTATATTTCTTTTAATATTTTTAATAATATCAACCGTAAGATGATTAGGTATATTATTAGTATTTCTACGGTCTATTAAATAATCTAAAATTCGCATTGGTTTCCATTTTTCAATCAATCTTTCAATAACAATTATTATTTCATCTGTATGAATTTTTCTTTTTGATAAATTATTTTCTTCTTGAGTTAATGTTTTTTTTTCATTTTTTTCTTCATTTCTACAAACTATTTCTCCATTTTTTATTCTAGTTATTGTATGTCTTGGTACGCTAAGTAATTCTTGTATATCTATATTTTTATGACCTTCTATAATTAAAGATCTAACTTTAATAATAATTTCATCACTAACTCCTCCTTTTGCGTCTCTAATAGAAATAGACATTTTTTTCTTTGTGTTTTCAGAAAATATTTTTCCATAATTATGATTTCCTTCTCCTTTCATTTTTTCAGATTTTTCTTTGTAAACTTGTTTATGTTGTATTTCCTTACAAATCTGTTCTTTTAAAATTTTTAGTTTCACAGTTTCTAAATAACCTTCTTTACCATTTTCATTTTGATTTAATTCAGTAAACACTTCTATTTCGTGCTTTTCTTTATTACAAATTGCGTACATTTGTTCTTTTATATTTGAGTCATTCGTTATCAAAAAGGTTTCAAATGCTTCCGCTTGATTGTATTTTACTATTAACTGGTTTTTAATTAATTGAATAAATTTTAAACAATCTAGTTTTTTATAGATTTCATATTTATAATTAGATACTTTACCAAATCCTAAAAATTGTACTATTTCGTGCAATATTAATGGATGATTTTTTTGTGAAATATTTATAATTACATTAATAAAATCTTTATTAATAAACAAACAACCTTCAGCATCAAATAATCCGGAAATATATTCTATATTTAATCGTGATAAATATGTTTTATCTAAATAACATTTTTCATTGTTTTTTGAACAATTTGAGTATAAAAATTCCTTGTCTTCAAATTTATTTGGCAAATTTGCTAATTTATTAAATTCATATAAATATTGATACTGTTGCTCTTTAATTATAAATGAATTTTTTAAATATTCCAATAATATATTATATTCATTGTTGCGAATTAACAAATTATATTGGTTTCTAATATTGTATTTATGATAATAATCATTATCCATAATATTTATAGTTTTATCATTTCTATTAGTAGAAGATGTTATACTTCCACCAAAATGGTACCGAATTATTTGTAAAATATTAGTTCTGCATTGGGTAATTGTAAATCCAGATTGATACCCATCAGTAATTTTTCTTATAAAAATACAACCGTCACCATCTATAAATCCAGCAATATAAGAAGGGTGTGGTTTATTTTTAAACCTGTGTAATTGTTTTTTGTTATCTTCTTCAATTTTTGATATCATAGTATAATGTATTATAAACACGTATGTTTAAGTTGGTTTAATAGGATATATATCTGTTTCTAAATCATATACAATTTTATTAATTTGATTCAATTTTTATTGAATTGACGCTTTATTAGATTTTGTTCCAATCCATATTTTATCAAGCTTTGGATGTTTTTCTACCTTGAAATATTCACGACGGTTTGTTTGTTCTTTGTCACGGAATTCGTGATAATAAACGTCATATTTAAGGTTATAGTTCATATTATATATTGTATAATATGAATATAATTAAGTAGATTTTAACTGAAATATAATATTTCAGTTTACTTAATTTGAATACGCGAGCCCGCCCCATATGCGCATTGTTTTTTATTAATTTTCATTAATAAATTGGACTATCCCTTAAGTCATCACTGAAAGTTGCTAACTTTCTCAGACCCACTCCATTATAGTCTCTGAACCTTCTCCATATGCTTGCTTTAGCGCATTTAGGAGCTTGGCTGCAGATTGTCCAATCCTTTTCGTTATTACTATGCCCGAGGTCATTATCCTGGGTATTCATAATGTTTTCACATAATGAAGTAGTAGAAAAGGCTTTAAGGATGTTCCCGCAATTTAGAAATGTTGCCTTCATTTGATTAAATAGTCAAACAAAGACTAGCTGGTTATATAATACATTCTGTTGTTGTTGAATGTATATTTGCTTTACACTGTTTACCCATACTAGAAAGCAAATATCTAATATGGCAGCCAACTGTTTGGAACAGACGGATCTAATTCCACTCATAATTCTTAAAACGTTATAATTTGTAGCATACACGCGGACTTTAGCGGTCTTTGTGCCTTCAACTGTAGCATTTGAGAGCACAAGTTGGAGTGTAGCATTGTCAATTCTTGAGAAGTTACATGTGCCTGAAGGTTGGTGTTCTTCAGGGCGTAGAGCAAAAGAGTAGACGTTGATGCCTTCATCAGGGTTTCTGGTGTGAGCTTGGTAAGGTTGAACCCATGAGAAGTAAGATCCTTCACGTTCAGAGAAGCGATCTTGGCCGTTAAGTTGGAGCTTAGCGGTGACAACGGGATTTTGGCCCCAGCAATGCATGTCAATAGATGTCTCAGAAAGGACAAATGTGCCGGCATCAGAGACACCAGAGTTATCCAAATGAGAGCCAGACTCTTGGAGTGAGGCAATAACCGACGCAGGAAGACCAGCAGTGTTCAAGGGAACTTGTTGGCCGCCAAAGTTCATTTCATTGTAAGGATTGGAAGGACCGTGCCAATAACCAGTGTAGGCAACATCAACAGCACCGGCGTCTTGGAAGAGACCACGAGCGTCAATGTAGGCGCGTGAATCAGCAGCGATAGAAGCAGGGCCTCCGAAAGCATGGATAGCATTGGGAAGAGCATCGATGGCATCAGTGTAGTTGAAGGGTTGAGCACCAAGAACTTTGAAAAGGAGAGCATCACAAGTCAAAGAAGAGCAATAATCAACGTTCTGATCAGGTTGGACAACCCAGATCAATTCCTTAACAGGGTGATTGAAATTGAGCTTGATCTTGTTACTAGAAGAACCAACTGACTCATCACCAGTGAATTGGAGTTGAGTGATCAAATATTCGTGGGGATTTTGTGCCATTCTGCGACGTTCATCAGTGTCTAAGAAGACATAGTCGACGTACAAAGACGCAGCAACCAAAGATTGATTGTAGGCGATGGTGGCAGGGACAGGGCGACCGACGGAGTATTGACCGGCGGAAGCAGGGCTAGAGTAAGGGTTGGTGTTGCAGTTCAATGTAGTGACAGCCCACAAGCACTCGTCAATAGGGCGGATATCAAGATTGATCTTGACTTCGTGGTATTGGAGAGCGATCAAGGGAAGAGCAAGACCGGGGTTTGTGCAGAACCAGAATTGAAGAGGAACGTACAAAGTTGTCTCAGGAAGAGCATTGCGAGGAGCGCAAACTTGACGAGGAGCCAAGGAGTCGCAAGGGGATTCAACATCAGAGAAAGAGGGATCAGTGATGAATGTGAGTTGAGTGGTGTTACCAATCATCTTGAAATAACCGCGTTGTTGTTCGGCAGTCATAGTAAGTTGGTTCCAGATGTGCATCCAGTCACCATATTGGCGATCGATTCTTTGGCCACCAATTTCGACCTCAACTTGAGCGATAATTTGTTCACCGGGGAAGTCTAACCAACGGGCATAGACACCAGTATTTTGGCCAGAAGTGTAGTTTCCAAGACCCATAAGTTGGTTGATCTCGGGAAGTGTGACCTGGAGGTAAGTGCGGTAAGCAAGATCTCCGTTTCTACTGATGACACATTGGACTCTGCGTCCGAAATCAGCTTGGCCATTGAAGGTTTGTTCAATAGATTCAATGGCAAAGTTAGTGTATCTGCGATAAGTAACTTTCCAAAAAGTAATTTGAGGATTACCAGTAAGGTAAACGTCTTGGGCGCCATAGGCTACAAGTTGCATTAATCCACCTCCCATATTTATAAATATGCTAAAGAAAAAAAAATTTTTTAAATTAATTTAATTAATTTTAATTCAATTAAAACTTGTATTCTCCTGATTTTTAATTTTCAAAATAAATAAAGTTTAATATTTATTTTGAGGTCATTATAAGTATCCAAATGTAGATTTTAATTTAGATCGGGACGATTTTTGAGAGTATGTATAAATGTTGCTAAATACTTTAAAAATTATTTAGTTTAAAATTGAATTATTTGTTATCAAAACAACTTATAATAATAATTGTATATTATATTAATGTTATCACTAATTAATAAAACAGATATATTTATTACTAAAGCAACCAAAATTCATGGCAATAAATATGATTACTCAAAAGTAAATTATATAAATGCTAAAACAAAGGTAACTATAATATGCAAAGAACATGGCGATTTTGAGCAAACTCCATCAAATCATTTAAGCAATTTTAATTGTCAAAAATGTTCTAAAAATTTTAAACTAGATACATTATCATTTATTGAGAAAGCTACACAAATACACGATAATAGATATAATTATTCAAAAGTTGAATACATTAATACTGATACACAGGTAATTATAATATGTGAAGAACATGGAGAATTTAGTCAAATTCCAGATTTTCATATAAATAGAAAATGTGGATGCCCAAAATGTTCTAATAATATTAAATTGAATTTATTAGAATTTATGGATAAAGCTAATAAAATACATAATAATAAATATGATTATTCTAAAGTTGAGTATATTAATAATAAAAAACAAATAAATATAATTTGTAAGAAACATGGAGAATTTACACAACAACCATATGTTCATCTTTTAAATCATGGATGCCCTAATTGTGTTAACAAAACTGAATATAAATTATACATTACCTTACAAAAAAATTATCCAACAATTAAAAGACAATTTAAGGTCGACTGGTGTAAAAATAAATTACATTTACCATTTGATTTTGTTATTGAAGAAAGTAAAATTATTATAGAAATTGACGGACTACAACATTTTAAACAAATTTCTAATTGGACTTCACCAAAAATACAATTAGAAAAGGATAAATATAAAATAAAATGTGCTAATGAAAATGGTTATTCTGTTATTCGATTATTACAAGAAGATGTACTAAAAGATAATTTTAATTGGATGGCAGAAGTTAATAATAATATTTTAAAAATAAAAAATGACAATGTAATTCAAAATATATTTATTTGTAAAAATAACGAATATGAGTTGTTTTATTGCTAGATTACTTTATTTAGATCTAAGTTTACATTCATAAATTTTAACAAATAACTATCTTCAAGTACTTCTTTTTTACCTTCATGATTTTTTGTAAAAACATACGCCCCTTTTCTTTTTTTTACAGACCATCCTTGATCTATAGAATTATATAACAGTAACATTTTTTGGAATTTAATAGCATCAACTTTTAAATTTATATTTTCTAAATCTTTCAAAGCATCTAAATTTATTTTAATGTCCATTAAATAAAAAAAAGAAAAGTATTGATAATTTTAAACTTGATTTGTAATTATCTTTTTCTATAATAGCTCGAATAATGTTTGTCTTCGCTTTCTAAAGATAGTAAGTTTGTTTTTACAATATTTCCTTCTCCATCAGAATAATATATATTTTGAATATTATAACCCTTTTTTTGTGGCAAAATTGCCATCATTTTTATACAATTGCTACATGGCTTACTAGATTGAAGTTTATTTTTTTTTGAAAGTCTTACAACTAATAAATTTATATTTTCTAATCTTTTTTTAAATTTTAGAGGCATTAATTTTGTTATTGCTTCCTGTTCAGCATGAATTCCCGGATTATTTCCATCGTCATCACCCATTTGATTTACACCAAAACTTAATATTTTAATATTCTTTAAGCTAGCGATCTTTCCCTTTCAAAACACATGCTATATGATTATAATGTCCGCAGACACATGAATTTATATTTATATCACCCTTCTCATATGACTCAATATTAGAATCAATAGGCAAACAAAATCGTTTCAAAAACATAGTATCAAGTAGGGTGTTCATTTTGCTAATATAATATAATTTAATATATTATATTAAAATCAATTTTATTTTGTTAAATTGTAATGATAAAAATCAACAGATAAAAATCAACAAATAAAAATAAAAAATCAACAAATAAATGTATATAATTTAATAATATGTTTTTAAAATATTATTAATTAAATAAATAACAGTTAATTTACTTAAAGTGAAGGATGCCTAGTTTTAAACCAAAAACTAATAAAAAATTTAAATATAATAAAAAGGCTTCTATTACATTAGACATAAAGCATAAAGAGTTTTTAAATGATTTTTCAAAAGATGAAACTGATAGGATTCCAGAATTAAAAATTGAAAGACAGGAACTGAAAAAAAAAATAGAATGTGAAAAAGATACAATTACAATTGAACAACGTTTAGATATTGAAGATCAAATACACGACATAACAGAAAAAATTAAAATGCTTATTTTAAAAAAGAAGACATATTTTTTGGATAATTCAAAGTATATATTTGATTATTTTGAAAATAAAATGAATATTTCTACAGGAAATACTACCTCAAATATACCTAACAAAAATAAACTGCTTAACACTTTTTTTAAAATAAAACAAGAAGACAATGAAGATATAACACAAAGTAAAAATAATAATATCGTTCAAAAATACCTAAGCAATATAGATGATGCTTTTTTAGATGTTAACTCATTCGTCTGTCAAACGGATATTTGTAAACTTTGCTCAAAAGGCGAATTAATTCCGCTTGAAGATGAAGGCATTATGGTATGTAATAATTGTTATAGAAGCATCCCTTATCTTATTGAAAATGAGAAACCCTCTTATAAAGAACCTCCAAAAGAAGTTTGTTTTTATGCTTATAAGAGAATAAATCATTTTAAGGAAATATTAGCTCAATTCCAAGGCAAAGAAACAACCCAAATTCCACTAGATGTTGTTGAAAATATCAAGTTACAAATTAAAAAAGAGAGAATCGATTTAACTCAAATTACTAATTCGAAAACCAAAGAAATTCTTAAAAAGTTAGGCTATAATAAATACTATGAACATATACCATTTATTAAAGATAAATTGGGGATCAAACCTCCAATAATGTCTCCTGAATTGGAAGAAACATTATGTAATCTTTTTATTGAACTTCAATCACCTTATTCCAAATATTGCCCTGATGATAGAGTTAATTTTTTAAATTACTATTATACCGCATATAAACTTTGCGAGCTTTTGGGTGAAATACCATATTTACAACATTTCCCTATGCTTAAAGATAGAGAGAAAAGAATAGATCAAGATGCTATATGGCGTAAAATATGCGAGGAATTAGATTGGGAATTCAAACCAACCGTTTAATTTGTAGGTCTATATGGAAATAATTTGAGCAAATTAGTGTTATAAACAGACAAATTAGGATCATTACAGTTTGCTCCAACTCCATTACCATACATTTTGCCCCCTTTAAGCTTACGATTTCGGCGAGACTTGCGGGATTTTTTTACCCTACGTTTTTTTTGCGTCTTTTTTTTATATTTTCGTATTTTCCCTCCCAGTGAACCAACTGAATTTCCTTCGCTTGAAGTATTAATAGAACTTGCGTTACTATTATTTAACTCTGATAAATGTAATGAGTCTTGAGACGCAAATGTATCATCATCGCCTAAACTAAAATTCATCGCGTTGTTATTGTTATTGTTTGGAATAATACCAGATATACTGTCTCTAGTAGTATCTAATGAGTCATTTAAATCAAAACTATTATTTAAATTCATATCGTGATCGTCGTCATTTATGTGTGAAATACCTGATATATTTAAATCTTCATTTTCACCTAAATCGTTATTTTGACTCATATTGTTGCTATTATTTAAGTCTGATAAATGCATTGAATTATTACTGTCTTCATTTAAGTCTGATAAATGCATTGAATTATCACTGTCTTCATCAACACCTCCACGCATTTTGCGACTATATCTTTTATTCTTTCTATGTCTTTTACGCATTGTAAGAGTTTTTTTTGCCATAATATAATATATTTAGATTTAAATATATTTTAGCAGAGTTTTAGCAATGAGTTTTAGTTTTTGTTTCTAATGTATAACCATTTGAATTTAATACATACTATCAAAATAACTCAACTATGTCTAAATGAGTTGGATTTGGATTGAATCATATTAATTTAATTTTATTAAAATGATTTATACTTTTAACGAGTTATGAGTTAAAATCCACCAGGAAATCTCACCAAGTTAGCACCTATACCAAAGCCAGCACCAGAGCGAGCAGATACACCCATAGAAGGAACATATGTGTCAAGGATGCTAAATGTGGCAGCAGCAGTTAAAGCAATCAAAACAATTTCCTCAATGTTCAAAGAACGTTTAGGAATAGCATAAGCAGCAATAGCTACCATTAAACCTTCAACAAGATACTTAATGATTCTCTTGACAAGTTCACCGACGTTAATTAAACCGTTCATTATATTAAATAAAAAGAAAAAAATATATATTGCGATAAAAAACTTAAAATTAAATAACTAAAATAATTAAAATGGAACGTTCTAAAGACAAGAATTCTAAAAAGTCAGGGTTTGAGAGAAAACAATTAAACGGGAAAAATAATCCTAAATATGTTGACTTACTGGAAGAGGATAAACCTCTAGCAGGACAAAAATTTGTTTGTGTGTCTTTTGTTTCTCCTGAAAAAATCCTAAAGGAGAAGGAAATCTTTTTTTTCGAAGAGTTCCTAAAGAAATGGGATTTTAATAAATCAATGGAAAAATTTGTTCAGTTTTTAAATTTTATTTCTTATAAATACAACGTTTCATTTGATGATGTATCTACTGACTTCAAGGATTTTGTTAAAGAAGAAAAAGATACCTTAGCTAATAGTAGTATGCGCGATGATTATAAAACCTTTCTAGATAAAAATGAAGAAGAATTGGAGAAGGAATTTAGTCGATCTCATAATTTCCAAACATGTACAAGAGGATTAAAGATAAGAGGTTCTTATCCCACAATTGAAGAAGCGGAATTAAGATGTAAAATGTTGAGAGAAATGGATTCGAATCATGATATTATGGTTGGGCCTGTTGGGTTGTGGATGCCTTGGGATCCAGAAGCTTATAAGACTGGACGCGTTGAATATATGGAAGATGAATTAAATCAATTGATGCATGAGAAACAAAAGAATGAAACAAACGCCAAAAATGCGTTTGATCAACGTGTCAAGGAATCAAAACAAAAAGCTATTGAAGATAATGTTAAGAATGCTGAAAAATCAGGCAATACATTGACGCAAACGATTGATGATAATGGAAATTTAATTGGCATTAATAATATTAACAGCCAAGAAATTGCTTTGAAAGAACAAGAAAACATCTCAACCGCAGATATTTGTATGGAGTTGTTTGAAGGTGAAAATATTGTTGTCGGAAAGACTGATTATGGCCAAAGTGAATTAATTAGTGGTCCTTTCGCTAATAAAAAAGAAACTTAGAGAGCAACCTGATATATTTTATTTTTAATAAAATAAATAAAATATAAAATAAAATAAAATACACAATAAAATACAATATAAAATAAATACAATACACAATAATATGGATACAGTTTTTGTTTTATTAACTGATAAAGAATATTTATATAAAGCAAAAGTAACAATCAATGATTTACGAACAATTGGAAACTGGAATAACCAGATTGTATTAATTACAATTGATTTTGAGTTGGACGACACTTATAAATCATCGCAAAATATAACTGAAGCCAAGTTTCCTTTAATTGATAAAACAATTTTATTGGAAAAAATTGGTTCTAATGGATTTTCCAAGAGTGATAAGAGAGAAATACATAAATTAAATCAATGGGAGAAATTACATGTATTTGATGATTATTTTTTACAGTGGAATAGAGTTGTATTTTTAGATGCCGGATTGCGTGTATTAGATAATGTTACCTATTTATTAGAATTAGATTACAAAAACTCAATATTAGCTCCAAATGACGCATCTCCTAATTTCAGATCAGATCAGATTTTTAGGCATCAATTAAGCTACGATAACCCAAACACAGTTGAATTAGTTAAGACGGACTTTGGTGAAGACATTTTTGAGTCATATCATATGTTAAATTGTATGTGGGTTTATGATACAAGTATTTTAAAAATAGTAAATAAAAAACAATTAATTGACGCAATGAATAAATATACATTATGTAAGACAAATGAAATGGGGATAATGAATTTATTATTTCATTTTAAATTTCATTTATGGAGAGAACTACCATTAAAAGCTTCTAATGGAAAATATTTATTTGAATGGTGTGAGTTAAACCATTCATTCTATACTACATGGCATGATTATTGCTTTATAAAATATCCTATTAGTCTTAAATTAAACGAAATAATTACTTAGTTTACAATAATACCAACATTTAATTTAACATTGAAATCCTCCAGTTTGTGATGGTTTATAATATGACAATTCGTTTTGAATATAAGAATTTTTTATATTTGGTAAACTAAATACTCTATGACAAAATACACAATCCTCTTTTCTATGAAATTCTGCTTCTTCTGGAAACTGAACTTTATCTAAAATAATTCTTTTTACTGTAACTTGCGAATGATGTATTTTATCATTTATATTATCGTAATAATTAATATGTCTAATACATCCAGATGTACATCGCATTAACGAATCAGATCTTATATTTATATTTTCTATTTTGTTAAATAAAGTCACGTCAAATTTTTCATCATTAAAATAATTATGTAAAATAATATCGCTATTTGTTTCTTCGATTGCTTTTAATAATATTTCAATTCTTTGTGGATGCATTATATCATCCGCATCAATAAAAGTAATGTAATCCATATCTGTTAATTCTGAAAGAGCAATATTTCTGTTTTGCGATGCGTTCTTTTTATCTTTAACAACAATTATTTCTAAAGAAAAATTATATTCTTTCGCATGTTGGAATCTTGACGTTGAAGAGCAACTAACCACCACTTTATTTGGAAGCACTGTTTGATTTTGAATAGAATCTAGTAATTGAAATAAATGTTCTATATGATTAATATAGCATGGAATTGCAACACCTATTTTCATTTATAATTTAAATGTTTATATATTTAAATTATATTTATATACATTTAAGTGCTATAATAATCTATTACAATTTTATTTTTTACACATCTACCACTTATTAGCCTTTTTGACACTGATTTTAGGCCCAGCTCCACGTTTCTTAACATTATTAGGGTCATATTTTTCTTCATCATCATCATCATTCATTCCTTTTGATAATTCCCAGAATTCTTTAGAACCTAACCTAAAATCGTTATGGTTATCAGCTTTATACCAAAAAACTTGGTCGTGTAATTTATTAGATTTAGAGTTATTATTAATTACCAAGCACTCATAATTCTCAGTACATTGGTCCATTACTTGACAAAATGCTTCAAATGTTGGAAACATACCAGCATAATTTTCATAAATTCTTCTTCTATTTGCGATATAATTTTCTCTCAAAATAAAGACATAATCAATATTTGTTCTTAGGGTAGGAGGTATGCCTAATGGATATTGCATTGTAATAACTAACATAACCTTCCAATGTCTCCCGTTCATAAATAATAACCGCATCATCTTATCACGCGCCCATGTGTTGTCGTATAAACAATCATCTAAAATAACAAAAGCCCGAGGATCAATTGTGCTGCGTTTGAAAGTTTCCATTTCTTTTTTAATTTGCTTTAATACCGTGCGTTGTCTTTTTAAAATATTTTCAATAATGGCAGTGTTATATTCATGATGAACGAATAATTTCGGCACCATTTTTCCGTAAAATCCGTTCCCTTCTTCTGTTCCAGATATAACTGTGCCAATTGGTATTTCTTGTTGGTAATAAAGTAGATCTCTAACTAAAAAACTCTTACCGGTATCACGTTTACCAATTAGAACTACAACAGGACCTTTATTCTCATTAGGTTTGAAGCTAATGCTCTTCATATCAAACTTTTTTAGTTCTAATGTCATTCTTATTTAATTTAGAAATTATATTTTGATATTTTTTACGCAAATTATTAGATATTATATATTAACAATTACATTTATAATAAGTTAAAAATACATATAATTTAATATAATAATTAGCTAATGATGATAAATTTGAATTATCAAAAAAGGAAGAATGCTGAGCTTTTCAAAAGTTTAGAGAACCCGTCGTCGCTTTTTCTCTCTAATACACAAAATTATATACCAATATATACCAGATTTTTTTCACTGAACGATACTAATTACAATGGCATCAACTTGAATCATAGATGGCATATATCTAGCGTTAAAGAAGAAAGCGAAGATAATAAAAATTTATATAATTGTCGTGTTAAAAATAATAATAACAAGGTAAAAGATAAGGAAGTTTTTTTTAAAATGGCGCCTTTATTGGATCCATTTAAATTTTTAATTGGGAAATATAATATTGAAGACCCTACTTTATTTAAATTACCGCAATTGTGTTCAAATGAAACAGATACTAACTGTAAATTTATGGATGTTAATAATTCCGCATATATTGACGGATTTTTTTTATTTTTAACTAGCAATTTAATTTATGATACTAAATTTATTCATGGAGTTGATTATTATGGCTCTTATTTAGCTATTAAAAATGAGTTTAAACTAAATGTGTACGATGATCTTGATTATTTGTCTACTTCTGATTTTTTTAATAAAAATAAAAATATTTTATTTACAATAGATGAGTGCGAACATTTGTTACAAGAAAATACAAAATTAAGTCCTATTATTATCGATCACGATTCAAGCGCAAAATCACGATTTTCTATAAAATCCATTGACAATGAATTATTTGAAGACATTTTTGAAAAAGATTGTAGCACAATAGACTTGAACGATTTAAAAGAATTATCTATCGATTTAGTTGATATAACTAATATGACTAATATGCCTAATATAAATACGAAAGATGATAATAAGGTCACTTTAAAATCTAATTCTACCTGTTCTTCTAGATCATCCCATACTTCTATAGGTGACAATTTAGAAGAAGAGTGTAATAATTGTGATAGAGAAAAAAATGAAGAAGGAGAAAAAGATGGAGAAGGAGAAAAAGAAGGTGATGAAGATGAAGATGAAGAAGGTGATGAAGATGAAGATGAAGATGAAGAATATGATGAAGATGAAGAAAGAATTGATGTTACTATTCCCAAATTTCCAGTCCAAGTTATTTGTATGGAATATTGTGAAAATACTTTTGACGATTTAATTTTATCAACAGACTTGACTCCAGATGAATGGTATTCTGCTTTTATGCAAATTATCATGATTTTAATTACTTATCAGAAAATTTTTAGTTTCACACATAATGATCTTCATACTAATAATGTAATGTATAATAGTACAGATAAAAAGTACATATACTATTGTTACAATAAAAAGAATTATAAGGTGCCGACATATGGCAGAATTTTTAAGATAATAGATTTTGGAAGAAGCATTTATAAATTTAACGGAAACTTATTTTGTAGCGATAGTTTTCAAATCGGTGGAGACGCAGCTACACAATATAATACTGAGCCTTATTTTAATGAAAAGAAACCAAGATTGGAGCCAAATTTTAGTTTTGATTTGTGTCGTTTAGCTTGTTCTATTTTTGATTATGTAATTGATGATTTTGATGAAATTAAAGATTTAAGTAAGTGTAAAAACCCAATTAAACGTTTAATTGTTGAATGGTGTTCAGATGATAAAGGAATTAATATGTTATATAAAAATAATGGTGTAGATAGATATCCTGATTTTAAGTTGTATAAAATGATTGCACGATGTGTTCATAATCATACTCCTCATGCGCAATTAGAACGTCCCGAATTTAAAATATTTTCTAACTTTAAGGGTGAGGTACCTTCTGATTGTATTAATATAGATAATATTCCAGTTTATGTATAAATATCTTGATTATTATGATTTTTCATATGTTTTACATTATATAAAATTATTTAGTATAGGTTATTTAGTATAGGTTATTTAGTATAGGTTATTTAGTATAGGTTATTTAGTATATTATATAATATAATAAATAATAATGAATAATTTTGGGTTTATTATAACTAGACACGTTAATTCCGAAAAAACAAATAAATATTGGAATCACTGTATAAAATGTTTAAGAATGTTTTACCCGCTTAAACAAATTATTGTCATAGATGATAATAGTAACCCTGATTTTATAAAATCAGATTTAAATTATAAAAATGTACTAGTTATACAATCTGAATTCAAAGGAAGAGGTGAATTATTGCCATATTATTATTATTTAAAAAATAAATGGTTCAACAATGCTGTAATTTTACATGACAGTGTATTTTTTCATATAAGAATTAATTTTGAAAAATTAATAGGCACAAAAGTACTACCATTATGGTTTTTTTATCCTGATAAGGAAAATCTAAATAATACTTTGAGGATTGCTAATTCTTTAAAAAATTCTATGCCAATAACTGGAAAACTTTCGCTAGACGTAACATCATTGGGAATGCCCCATACAAAATGGTATGGATGTTATGGTTGTCAAAGTTTTATTAATCATGATTTTTTAATACATTTAGAACAAAAATATAGCATAACAAATATGATTTCACGAGTACTTTGTAGAGATGATAGATGTTGTTTAGAGAGAATATTCGGTGCTATATTTTTTACTGAAAATCCAAATATTCTTAATAAAAAATCAATATTGGGAGACATTATGAAATATCAAAAATGGGGATATTCTTTTAAAGATTATGAAGATGATTTAAAAAATTGCAAATTACCAAAAGTAATTGTTAAAGTATGGACTGGTCGTTAATATATTTAATACATGTATAAATATTCATAAACGTATTATATTTTGTTAGTCTTTTTGTATGTCTTTTTTTATATGTCATAATAGTAACATATAAAAAAATTAAAATCCAGGATTATCTGTAAATACAGGTGTTGATCCTTCACCACTTTGAATAATAGGTTTTAATTGGTCTAAAATAAAATGGCCGCTAATTACACTAAAATAAACCAATAGAGTATCCCTCATTAATAATTTCAATGGCTTATTCTCTTTTTCAACAAATCTCATTTCAATAAATTTTACTATAAAAAAAATTATAGATATTATTGCAGCTATTACAAATATATTATACATTTGAAATAATAAATCAAAATCTTATTATTATTTTTACGCAATTATTCTAAAATTTCAATATCATCAATCAATAAATCTGGCAATAAATCAATTGAGGATTCTTCAAAACTGTAAAGATCCGAAGAAGATAATTCCATCGGTTGATCGGTAATTTTTATTTTAATATTATCATTATCGTTCTCATTTTCCATTCTTCTTTGTTGTGCTCTTATTTCACTTATTTCTTCCAAACGTTCAATTGACTTAGGTGCTGTTATTGAGGTTACATTACCATTTTCACTTGAAACATAATCTATATCATTAAAACTTAATCTATTTCCGCCTGATTGAAGCTGAGGAGTTTGTATATTTAAATTTGGGTTATTTGGATTGTTTGGATTGTTTGGTTGATTAATTATTGGTTCCTCTCTAATTTCTTCTTTGATTTCCTCTACTACATCTTCTTCTACGGTCTCATCCATATAAGCTTTTAAAATTGCCTCTACAGGAATACTTTCCCTTAATGTATTTAAAATACATTCTTGAACAATAATTTCCAGCTCTCTATGATGTTTTTGCATTTGAAGTGGAGGAATATTAGTTTCAAATAAATATACATTCTTATAGATTTTTCTAGCTACATTAACATAAGTTTTATGAATAAAATCATCTAACTTTGGAATATTAATATCTATTTTTTTTTGTTTTTGTCCTACTCGCATAGCAGTTAAAATTTTTAGTTGAATAATATGAACACATGTAACTAAATCTTCTAAATAATTACATCCTGATTTTTCACATATTCTTTTTCTCTCTATTTCAATAATTGTAGCATTCCATTTCGGAATTCTTGAAATAAAATTTTGAAATGTCATTAAATATTTCTCCATTTCACCATTTTCTTTACAAATATTAATAGCTTCATCTAAAATAGATTTATACCCATCAATGATTAAAGGTGTCATTATAGTAACTAATCTAGAGGACCATTCATTACGAGACTCGTGGAGTGAACTAACATTAAAATCGTCCATTTACATAAAACTTATATTTTCTAAAGATATGTCTGAACTCAAAAAAACAAAATTTAAAATAAATAAAATGATAAGTTTTTCGTTTCTAAATTCTTTTCTTACACGATTAAAAGACAATAGCATTTCATATCTCTTTTCTAGTGTTATAAGTGTATCTAAAAATTTAGGGTTTTCAAATAAGTTTAAAATATCGATTCCACTATAACCTTTTTCATATAATTTTGTACATAACAACATTAAATCATTAATATTAGTATTTTTATCTACAGATTTAATAAGCTCTTTTTTAAGCCAGTCAAGTCGTTGAATCTTTAAATCCTTTGTTTTAAAGACTTCGTTCAAATTATATTTGTAAAGGTTAATTATAACTCCATTAACCATTGGTTCTGGAACATAAATTTCACAAAAACGCGATAAAATCGGTTTCATTAAATTATATTTATCTTCAGCAATAATAAAAAATCTGGTATTGTGACTAAAAAGTTCAATACATCTTCGCAGCGCAGACTGTGCGTCCATTGTTAATTTATCTGCGTTCATTAGCACTATACTTTTAAAAATATTACCTCCATTTGAATTTATATGTGTCTTAGCAAAAAATTTAAGCTCGTCTCGTATGAATTTGATGCCTTTTCCATGAGAGCAATTTACATACATTACAAATGATTTTATTTTCTCTCTATTATTACCATAAATTTTAGAAATAAATTCATTCACAATTGTTCTTTTACCACTTCCAGAGGGTCCATGAAAAATAATATTGGGTATTTTATGAATGGACTGAAAGTATTCCAATTTTTCTTTTATAGTTTGATGTATATTCAAAATCATTTTAAACCTATTATATTTTAATAATTGTTTTTATATTTTAATATAACGTAATTAATAAAATAAAACCATTTATTTTTGTTCATTTATTTTTGTTCATTTATTTTTGTTCATTTATTTTTGTTCATTTATTTTTGTTCATTTATTTTTGTTTCAATATAATTTACAATCGACTTATAATATAATTCATAAGATAAATTGGGAGCTAATTTTTCTTTTTCCATTGTTACCGAACACCCGCCGCTTTCCAATAAGGAAACATCAAAATCAATTATTTTACGATCCAGAGCTTTGTGAATAATTTGTTCTGCTTCGTTTTCTCTACCTTGTTTAACGTGTAAATGTAAAGAAAACTTATTCATAGGCAACCCGAAATAAGCACATTTATCTACAATATATTCAAAATCTTCCACAGTTAAACTTCCACACGTATCTGATAAACAAATATTATTCACTTTAAAATTATTTAATTTAACTAGTCTTGTGACTACAATATCATTATCTATTTTTCCTTCAATCGGACATTCATTAATACAAGAAACGTATAATTTTACATTTGGAGGATATTGCGTTAAAATATTTTCGTCAAATTGATACAACATTGTATAAATATCTTGATCTGATTGTTCTAAAGTCATTTTAGTGTTTTTAAGTTGAAAACTATTAGAAATAGATGTTATAAATGAAAAATCATGCAACAATGGATTGTTAATAACTTGTTGTAATTTATTTGCGTTTGGTATCAAAATATATTTACCTATATCTTTATTAATATCTTTATTAGATACCCCAATATTATGAATGTTATTACTATGGTGTGTATGAAATTCATAAGCATATTGATATAATTCTAATGTATCTTTAAATATAGGCAACACTTTTTCAGATACGATTGACCCAATTTCTATATTTTTTGGGTTATGATTATTTAAAATGTAATAATATAGTTGCTTTTTTATAGTTGTATTAAACACATATTGTTTTTCTTTTGATAAACCCTGTAAGCCATCTCTTAAAGTTACATCAAATGGTTTCGGTTCTCCTAAATTAGAATAAATTTGGAAAAATTTAATATTATCTAAACATAATTTTCTAAAACTGTGTGCGCACATTGGGTACATTTTAGGTAACATGTTTATTAATGAACATATTAGCTTTAAGTATATTTTACATTATTTAGACCGAGTTTGTTAAAGAATGTGTATATGGATTATTTTTAAAAGCATTAAGAATATCTGGCTGTATACGATCACATCCGGCACATTCATTATAGTATTGTGGAGTATTAATAGCACCATATGTTTGGATTGATGGGGGCATTCCTGAAATACTAGAATGCGCAGGATTTAATCTACCATCATAGTTATTACAATCTTGTTTCCAGCAATTTACATTCATTTGTTGGTTAAAAATTTGAGTTCCACCTTGATTTGGTCTATTTCCAATTGTAGCTGATTTAATTTCGTTATTATGTTGTCTATACGCGGATTCATAAAGCATATCACCATAACTAGTAGCATAACCACCAGCAGATCCAATGGTTTCACAACTGGTTGTGTCCCTTTGTGTTAATTCAGGAGACGAATGATTATTAACATATATACCTTCTTTTTGGTTATTGATATTAAATGTAGGTGAATATAAAGTTGTTTCTTTAACGGTTGTTGAGGTAGTATCATTATGATTAATTACATAGCTACTTGGAACAGAACTAGTCGCTTCACCATAAATACGAATGTTATTTATTGTTTCATCCTTTCGTGTTGGTCTAAACATATCCATTATTGGAGCAATAACAGCACCAATAGCACCTCCAAATCCACTTCTAATTGTATCTGGCTGTTTCACAGATGATCTATGATTTACATAATTAGTATGACTACGTAAAAAGTTATCAGTATCTGTATGTGGACCACGACCTGCTGCGGTTGAATGATTTACCCCTGCTGACATAACTTCATGGCGTTTAGAAGGCTCGAAATTCTTTGGAGCATGACCTGCTTTAATATCCGATGGACCCGCTGGACCTGTATAATCCGTAACAATATCATTGCGTCTAACTACACCCATTTCTTGAATTGGTCTTAAAGTTTCACCTTTTTCAGCTCCAGTTGTAGTTAGCCAACGATCTTGACTATTAACAAAAAAAGTATCAGGTCTTTGTTTTTCAACGCGACCAATCATTTGTGCTGTAGGCGCATTTTTAATAAATGAGTTAGCAGGTCCTTCATGATTTATTAATTCATATTCTAATTTTGGATTGGTTGATACTCTCATTTGATCAACTGTATATGGTAGCCATTTGTCGCGAGCTTCCATTCCCGAGTTGTAACCTCCTGTCCCATTAACTGTATAACCCTTATCTAAACCAGGCCCAACAAATTCTGAATCAAATGGCTTAACATTATTGTTTTTCATTGCAGGATTTACTCTTGATTGATAAAAATCACTATTATTCGGAGCTCCATAAGCCCATTGCATATTTGCCTCTGGCTTAAATAAAGGAGCTTGCTCTATTTTTTTTATTACTTGAGAACCTGAACCAATCATATTATCTAAAACACTTTCTGCAATATTAATGTCATAAGTATTACCTTTTACTTTTCCACCATTGAATGGAACCATATTATTATGCTTAAATTGCGTTGAGTTTAAATAATTACCAGTTAAAGAATAAATTTCCTGAATATTTTGTGAAACGGGTTGGCTATTTCTTACTTTGTTCTCATATAAATTTTGATTAAAATATTTATCTGTAGCTATATTCGGGTTAGGATATTGCTGAACAGTGTCTACTAATTGATTTATATTTGATATAGGAAAATTCTGTGGAGGAATATTTGTATTTGGTAAATAATTAGGGTTTGCTCCCATATTTGTAAAATTTTCTTTAGTTCTATTACTTTTTTTAACATTTTCTGTATTACATCCTCTTGAAGGCTGTTGATTTGATACTACATACATACCGCCTAATGCTATTAAAGGGATTGCTATTTCCATATTTATATATATAGATTAATATATTTTATTCATTTAATATATTTTATTTAATAAGTTTTATTCAATAAGTTTTATTCAATAAGTTTTATTCAATAAGTGTTATTCAATAAGTGTTATTCGTTAAATAAGTTTAATTTGATATATTTTTATTATCAAATTAAATTAAAATCAACATTATAATTATTTTAGAGAAGCACATGAGTTAGTCTGTTGACATGTAGTAGGTCCTCCTACATAACCGCCCTTTATCAAATTATAACTGGATGGTAAATAATTCTTAGTTTCATTAACAAGGCAATCCCTCTTAGGTGTAAAATAATCTTTTTCTAAAATTCTAGTGCTTAAATTATTGTGAAATGGTAAACAAGTATTCTCTTGAGGATTCAAGGGAGGATAGTACCAATCTACTTGTTCAATGTCACGGTACCACCAAGCTGGATTAGTCGCTCTGGATTGTTCTGTATATAAAGCATTACAACTAGGATATTGTATTGCTTCATTAGGAACATTATAATTTTTATAATTATCTTTTCCTAAACAATCTCTATTTAATTGTCTATTAACTCCTAACAAATCACTTTCAAGATTAATTGTATTTGTTCTTAAATTACCACCCCATTTTTGAATAATTATTTGCGGATCTTCTATATAACATGGATTTGAACCATTACCTGGAACATTTAAGATCCACCTTCCTGGATCGGTTGATTGTTGAAGTTGTTTTTTAATTCTACATGGATCATCATTAAATCTAGTACAAGCCATTTTATATTTATATGATATATTTTATTACACAATTAATTTAAAAATAATTTAAACAATATTACATTTAAATTATAATGAATCTTGTCTTAAATAACAGTAACTCTATTACCCCTAAATTATGTTTAAATATGATTGTTAAAAATGAAAGTAAAATCATAACCAGATTATTAGACTCTGTTTTAAATATTATTGATTGTTATTGTATTTGTGATACTGGTTCTACAGATAATACAACTGAATTAATTAAAACTTATTTTTCAAGTAAAAATATACCTGGCAAAATTGTGTCTGAACCTTTTAAAAATTTTTGTTATAATAGAAATTTTGCTTTACAATCTTGCTTAGGTATGTCAGATTTTGTGTTATTACTTGATGCTGATATGATTCTTCAAATACATAATTTCGATAAGAAACAATTAAATAATGCTGATAGTTTCAATATATTACAAGGCAATGAATCTTTTTATTATCAAAATTTAAGAATTGTTCGCAATAATGGATTGTATAACTATACTGGAGTTACTCATGAATATATCAATACACCATCTAATAATGTATCTTGTGAAATTATCAAATCCGTTTTATTTATTTTAGATGTAGGCGACGGAGGTGCTAAAAATGATAAATATGAAAGAGATATTAGGCTTCTTACTGAAGGTATCAAAGACGAGCCTAATAATGAAAGATATCATTTTTATTTAGCCAATAGTTATCACGATTGTGGAAGATTTGAAGAAGCAATTGATTTTTATAAAAAGAGAATTAAAATAGGAGGATGGATTGAAGAAGTTTGGTATAGTTACTATAGAATTGGATTATGTTATAAAAATATAGGTAAAATAAATGATGCTATTTCTACATGGTTAGAAGGATATGATTATTATCCTGATCGTCTTGAAGGAATATATGAAATAATTAAACATTATAGAATTATATCCAAACACAAGTTATGTGATATTTTTTATAAAATGGCCATTCATATTCTTAATAAAGAAATTAAAAGAGAAAAATATTTGTTTTTACACAATGATGTATACACTAGCAAAATGTATTATGAGTTTACAATTTTTGCGTGTTATATAGGCATAAAAAATATAAATAATGAAGTTGTTAAGGTTTTTAATAATTCTAAAGATGAACAAGAAGTTAATAATATGTTATCCAATATGAAATTTTATAAAGACATTTTGACACCAACTAACCAATTTGTGTTGGACAATAAAATTAATTCTAATATTAACAATGAAAACATCGAGTTTCATTCTTCTTCTAGTTGTATTATTAAAAATCCGGATAAAAGCAAAGACACTTATCTTATGAATATTAGATATGTTAATTATTTTATTAATGAAAATGGCGGTTATTTAAATTGTGATAAACATATTATAACTATAAATAAATATATTGAACTGAATAAAGATTTTACAATTTTAAATGAAAAATTGTTTAATTTAGGTTTTGACAATAGATTGTATATAGGAATTGAAGATATCAGAATATTCAATGATATTGAAACAAATAAATTAGTATTCATTGGAACTGGGTATCATAAAAATAATAAACTTGGTATAGTTAAGGGCGATTATGATACAGAAACAAATGAATTAAAATACGCAGATATTTGCCCTAATTTTAATAACTCTACATGCGAAAAAAATTGGGTGTGTGTTGATTATAAAGATAAAACGCATGTGATTTATAATTGGCATCCATTAAATATATGTATTATAGATGATGTAACAAATCAATTGAAAGAAGTCGAAAAAAGACAAATGCCATACATATTTTCAAAAGTTCGCGGATCAAGTTGTGGATTTAAATATAAAAAGAAAATGAATACAAATAACAATGAAAATATCTCTATAACAATGATTGAAACAGAAATTTGGTTTGTAGCTCATATTGTATCATATGAACAACCTCGCCATTATTACCATATAATTGTAGTTTTCGATGAAAATATGAACTTGCTTCGTTATAGTGCCCCATTTAAATTTGAAGGTGAACCTATTGAGTATTGTTTGAGCGTTATAGTTGAAGACGATCGCATTCTAATGACATATAGCACTTGGGATAGAACTACCAAAATTGGAGTTTATGATAAAAAATATATAAATTCAATCACAAAATATACTTAATAATTATCAACTAAGCTGGCATTATGATTACAGCCATAGCTATCAAATAAACCTTTATTTTCGTTGTAAATTAAATACCAAATATTTACTTCCCACATAATTGTGTTCTTTGAAGTCATAATATCGATACATTTTAGCTTCATTAGATCAGAAAATTTCATTAGAGATTTTTGATTTCCTCCAAATACGCCTCCGGCAAAATACCATGCAACATCTTTATAAATATCAATATTGAATTTATAATTTAAATTCCATATTCCACCAATTCTAATATTTTTATATGTTTTATATTTTAAACTATTTATTTTTTTGATAAATTCTTCATCAGTACAATCAAATATGTGTCTTATTCCAAAATCTAACCAAATAAAATTTTCTGTTTTAAAATAATTTAATAAAATAGCCTTATGAATCCATTCTGTTTTATTACACATTGTAAACATAAATTCAATTGTATCTTTTGTATGATCCGAGGAATTTAATTGGAAATTAGTTAAATAATTGGTATAATTATATAAATATGATTCATTCTTATTTATTTTAATTATTAATGTATTTGTTTTATCATAATCTTCGCCAATTAAATTAAACATACTTTCGTCTACAAAAATTATTTTCGAAACAATTGATTTTAATAAAAGACTTCCGTGTTTATAATATCTTTTTAAAGAATTGTCATATCTATCATTAATATTACTTACAAAAGCAGAAACAATCGTGTTCATTCTAATTATATATTTATGTTTTTAAATATATAATCATAACAATTTTAAATCTTCAAGTGTGTAAATGGGTAAATTATATTTATATTTATATTTTATCTTTTATTACAAATAAAGGTTCTGCGTCTTTTCTACAAGGTAAAAAATATTCTATATTTTTATTTATTTCTTCAAAATATAAAATACCTTTATAATCGTTAAGATTTTGTTCGTCTTTTATATATTTATCAAAAATTTGTTGTAATTTAGTAATTTAGTAATAAAGTAGCATAAATTTTCATTGTATAAATTTGTACAATGAAAATTTTTTAATTTATTAACAATTTGCAAAACAATTTGAAGTCTCTCCATTTTGGTGTAAAACATTTATATACTATATTATTTAAATTCTATATTATTTAAATTCTATATTATTTAAATTCTATATTATTTGTCCCATTATAAGTCTTCAAGGGTGTAAATTATGGTTTTACACCTTTTCGCTTAATATCTTCTCTTACGTCTTTTGGTGGTCTTGGATTTACACGATCCTGTTTTTCTAGGACAGCGACGCGTTCCTCTGGAACATCTTGAATGGATTCTTGGTTTACCACGAGTTACAACGCAACTAGCACCACAACGACGCGATCCAGATTTACATCTTTTTTTCATACTTGGCATGATTATGTATTAAAGTTAGATAATTTATTTTTGGTTAATATTTTATTTTATATTTAATACAATTTCTAAAATATCCTTGGTATATAAACACTCATTTATTGTGAAAAATTAAATGTTCAATGATGTATATTCAAACTATATTGTCTTGGGCATTAAGGCGTTGCTTAAGAAAAAGAAGCACCTTGATACCCTAATAAATACCACTCAAAGAGAGAACTATTCCATATCAACTCAACCGACGAACCTGTTCCCAATAAATTAATATTAGTAGCAGAAATGGTGCTGTATATTTTAATGGGAAAAACACTCGTAAGAGTAACATTAGTTGCCGTGCTTAATGCGTAGTAGATGAACCCTGCTGTTGTTTGAGCGTTAGTTGCGAAGAAAAAAGACGACCCATTCCAAGCAATATTTTTCCAAGCAGAACCGATGGGTATTACAGGTAATAAAGTGCTATCTCTGTATAGAATATTTCCACCATATATTGTAAAATAATATGGTGCTGGTGCGGAAGGTCTTGTTATAGATGTAATAGGACCACCACCACCACCGATTGGATAAGTATTTATATCCCAACTTGACCCATTCCAATTAATTATTATTCCGTATGAAAACAAAAACGGACCAACACCAGTAAAAGCACCGCCTACTAATGTCCCAATACTAAAATAATCAATAGTAGAAGAAACGGGGGCATTCAAAGCAGGCCCAATACCAAAATAGCCTGATACCTGATATCCATTTGTAGTTGTAAAAGTAAATAAATATGCGATGCTTTGAGTTCCACTACTTACAACCTCATTAGTAAAATTCCCACCAACAATTATAAATCCACCACTAAAACCACTACTTGCAATATCTCTGCTAATAGTATTAACAGGACTAACACTACCGCCACCATCAACAAAACCACCGCCAATGGTATTATCAAAATTATACCAAATACCCGCGCCATAATCCCAAGTAAAAAATCCGTATGATAGATAAGTTCCGCCACTACCGCCGTTAAAATCATTAAAAGAACCACCTATATACAAACAATTATTATTTGTATTATCAAAGAAACATTTAACCTCACCATTTACACCACCATATCCAAGTGTAATATCAACCATACCAAACCCAGTATTAACGCCCGCGAGATTTGTAAATCCGGACCCTGTAAAATTACCTCCCACCGCCATTAAAGCGCCACCCTGAAAAACTTCTAGACAGTTGATTACACCAAATAAATCAACTTGTAAAGTCCAAGTAGCACCGCTATCTACTGAATACCAAAGAGTACCGATTTGCGTCCCAACCCACCAAGCACCAGCGAAAGAAGTAACAGATGCGGTTATATTTTCTACCCCAAACGAAAAATTACCTGCTCCTGAATTAATCCAAGTCGGGGCCGCACCAGCATTACAAGCAACATACCTACAATTAGTGTCTAATCCTGTTGATGGAACTACACCAGTAGTCGTAAGCATATCTACCTTTTGCGGTGCGAGAAAAGAACTATTAGTAGTTGACGCATTTGTTATATTGCTAATCCCATTTGCATTCATATCAAGAGGTTTTAAACAATCTACTTTATTAGAGTTTCCATTACAACTCAAATAGGTAGACAAACCACCTGAATCTGTAACATCAAAGTTCAATCTACTTGTTTCTGTCGTAGCAGTAGGATTTGAAACAACCATATTCATATTTGCGTAGTTGAACTCCGTTCCAGCACTATTTTTTGCGTTGAAATCAATACTGATTGACTCCCCTCCAATAGCAGTTCGTTGATTGTAGAACTTGGTATTGAGAAGACCATTATTCGTACTACTATTATTAACGGATAAAGGAATGCCGTTAAGAGTTGGATTGTTAATATAAATTTGCTCTGAACGTAAAAATCCACTATTATCTACCCATAATGGATTTACAAATCCGGTTGGTCCGTTTGGTTGCGGTGTTAACGCTAAATAAGTTGGGTCAATGCCACCTTCAACATATAATTTGCCAAAAACCATTACATCTCCAGTGTAACCAATTCCAGTGTATCCAGTAAGACCAATGCCAAAATTCGTAGGCGTCCATGGACTTCCACCAGTAGGTCCTGTTACACCTGTAGGTCCGGTTACACTACTATCTGCTCCTGTAGGACCAGTAACACCGGTAGGACCAGTAACACCGGTAGGACCAGTAACACCGGTAGGACCTGTTACACCAGTAGGACCTGTTACACCAGTAGGACCTGTTACACCAGTAGGACCTGTTACACCAGTAGGACCAGTAGGACCAGTAACACTACTATCTGCTCCTGTAGGACCAGTTACACTACCTGCGGCTCCAGTATCGCCAATAGAACCTGTAGGACCAGTAACACTACTATCTGCTCCTGTATAACCAGTAGGACCAGTAAGGCCACTAGGGTTTCCTGGTGATCCAGTCGGACCTTTACAACCTTTACCTGTCGGGCCGGTATATCCTATATCGCCAGTTTCACCTTTAGGTCCTACACCTGCTGGTCCAGGAGGTCCTTGAGGCCCTTGAGATCCTTGTACTTTCAAATCACAACATTTAGTAGATCCTAAATATTGGTTATAATCTCTATAATTTCTGGACATTTATATACAAATAATAATATAATTTTATATAAATATTCTGCTATTAATATTACACCGACCGAAAAGAATAATGAGACAAACTTTCTATAAAAAAATAAAATGCTAGATACCGATCTTTTATTTTTTTGTTACGATATGTGGTAACAGAATTACGTTGAGGGAAGCTGTGCTAAGCAGAGTTTTATCTCCCCAAGACTTGCAACATTATACTTCACAACAAGAGGTAAATCGTTTTCTAAATATACTTCAATTTGAGAGCATAAATTTGTACACTTAATAAAATAGCCAAGGTTCTTTAGAGAGAATTCGCCCTGTATTATCTTTGACGAATCTTGCTTTAAAATGAATCCCATGCTACCATCAGATTCGGCACGATGAATTTCAGCAGAAGCGAATTGCCCAGAGCATTTAAAAATAAGTTCATTACCTACAGACTTAATTTCTAATTTATCTGAAATACATGAAAGATCACGAATAATCTTCTGAAAATCAGCAGAAGGAAGATTAATAATAGAAGAAAATTTAACATCAGGATATTGTAGCTCTTCAGGTTCAGGTTCAATTAACCGTAATTTCTGTGTCTTACATTGTTTAATTTCTCCATTTTCAAATTTCAGAGCTAAATGAGAGACAATTCCATCAACATAATCGGAGTTTTCAATATAAATGGTTAAAGTATCATCATTATCGATAGAGTTAATTAGCTTAAACAGATGAAACATATTCACCCCAATTATAATTTTCTCTTTTTTACATTCATAAAACTCAAAATTCTGAGCTGCTAAATATAAATGAGCTAAAATAGTATGTGATTTATCCATATTAATGATACGTATTCCATCTGGTTCAAAAGTAATATTAGTTTCTAACAAAATATCCTTAAGAGCTGTCATTAAAGTTCTAAAAGGCGCAATTTGAACGGTTTTAATAGTTAAAACATTTCCATCAGTTTGAGTTACTTGATTTTTATTTGAGAATGCGGACATTATACTAAATTTTAATTTTAAATCTTTAAATACTAATGAATTTAAATATTTAACGCATTAATTTACATTATGTTTTAATACAATATAACAAAGCAATATTAATTGGTCTTGTTTCGATTCCAACTCCTGCTGTTTGTTCAGGATAAGTTGCGTCATCTGTTAAACTAGCGGCAGGACCAGATCCTATTCCATTTGTATCACACCATGCGTTATAAACACCAGTTCCTACACCATTGACCGCCGCATAATTTTGACAGTCATTATTTGACGATATATGTTTATGTTTTTCTAGTTGATCTTGTTGTGTAGAACCAAAAACTCTACCAGGATCAATACTACCTGTAGCACCCCATCCACGAACAAAATATCCTCTTAAATCTGGTAAAGTAAAATATCCTGACGGAGCAGCACAACCATATGTACACCCTATCGTTAAAAAAAGATTTTGATAGAGAGAAATTAAAACATAAGATCCATCGCATATTAACCATCCGCTAGGTGGTATTTCCATAGCAAATAACATTATAGCACCTGTTGGAACTCCGCTTGAAACTCCTTCTCCTGTAGGTCCTATTGTTCCAGTTGGACCAGTTAAACCGATTGAGCCTGTTAAACCGATTGGTCCTGTTAAACCAGTTGGGCCTGTGATTCCTTGTCCAATTATTCCAGTTGGACCTTGAGGGCCTTGCGGTCCTGGCAATTGATTTACACAACAGTTATTTTTATTTTTAATATAATCAATATAGCTGGAAGACATGTATAATATATTTAATATATAATATATTTAATATATAAAATTTTATTATTTTATAATATATTATAAAACAAATTTAAAAACTAATTTAAAAACAATATACTACCCCTTAAGATGTCAGACAATACAGAATTACAAACAAAATGTTTTAATACAATAATAGAACTGTTCAAAAAGTATAAAGACAGTGATTATATGATACATCGAATAAATAGCCATATTGTTAATTATTTACCAAATACGCTCGAAAATGAATCTAAAAATTATGAAAAAAGGCAAAACAGAAATACGTATTTAACAAATGAACAGCAAATATTTATACAAGTTTTTTTAAGTAAAAACCAATATTATTATTTACCAAATAATAATTTTTTTTATGAATACAATGGTAAAAATTATTATAAAATTAGAGAAGATGATGTTATACACAAACTGTTATCTAATATATCTAAAGATAGAGTTCTTTTACAATGGAAATACAAAACCAAACTTAACATTATAAAACAAATAAAAGAGAGAAATTTATTTAGTTCTATTCCTGAAACGGATACAATTCAACACATTATTAACGTTTTATATCCATCCATTTTTTCATCAAAATATAGTGCCAAATATTTTTTAACAATTATCGGAGATAATATTTTTAAGAAAAATGCTAATTTGATATTTTTGGTTAGTCCACAAATGAAGAAAATATTAAATGAAGTAGATAATATAGCATTTGGATCTATTGGTTGCAGCAACGCAACATTTAATTTCATGACAAAATATCATGAAAATCATACTTATGACAATTGTCGTCTTATTAAAATAAATGAACAATTTTCAAATGATGTGTGGAGAGACATTTTAAAAAAAATAGGATTGGATCTATTATGTGTAGCAGCACATTATTCTAAACGGTATGAAAATTCCGATAAATTTATTGAAAATGAGTCGGATGAAGATGTTAAAAATTATTCATATTATCTTAAAAATTCAACCCAAAATAACATAGTTACCGAATTTAGTAATAAATATATTATTGAGTCGTCAAGTGATGTTAAAATTGAATGGAAAAATTTACATTTTCTTTGGAAACAATTTCTCTCTAATTCTGATCTACCGAATGTAATTTATTCTAATCATTTAAAAAATATTCTAAAGGAATTATATACCTATAATGAAGTGTCTGATTCATTTATTGGTATAACTAGTAAATATTTACCTATTCAAAGTGATTTTATACAATTTTGGGAAACTACCATTACAAATAACAGCTTTGAAACGGAACACGTTTTTGAAACAGAACAAGTGTTTGATAATGAATTAGAAGTTGATGAAATTTGTTCTCTCTTTAAACTATGGACAAAACAAAATTCAGATAAATTAATGACGAGTGGTAATATTTCTGAAGAGAATGTTATAAAAATATTAAAGCATTTTTTTCAAACAATTAAAATAGTAGAAGATAAATATGTATTAAATGTTACAAATTATATGTGGGATAAGATTGGTGACATAAATAAATCGTTTGAATATATTAAAGAAGAAATACAAAAAGAAATACAAAAAGAAAATAAATTAACATTAATATCGTTTGACGATGCTTATAATTATTATTATAAATATTGTAATTTAAATTCTTACAAATTTATAGTGAGTAAACGTTATTTTGAAAAATATTTATATTTTAAGTTATCTGAATATATAGTTTATGAAACTTTTATTGAAACCGGGTGGATTATGAATTGTTAAAAATTATAAAATTATTATAAAATTATTATAAAATTATTATAAAATTATTATAAAATTATTATAAAATTATTATAAAATTATTATAAAATTATAATGTACATATTTACAAAATTTACATTATAATTTAATTGGCGTTACCAGCTATAAATTGAAGATCAACTCCACTTGTTCCTACACCTTTTCCATTAAAAGAAGAAGGACTTAATGACAAATTAATGCCAGATCCTCCACGATGTCTGCGACCACCTCTCTTCATGGTAGCATGATGAGCAGACATTGGATGAACACCCATAGCATGGTGAACTGGAGCATTGTGAGCACCACCTTTCTTCATGTGAAGTGAAAGAGGAGCAGCATGATGAGCTGCAACATGGTGAGCACCACCTTTCTTCATGTGAAGTGAAAGAGGAGCAGCATGATGAGCTGCAACATGGTGAGCACCACCTTTCTTCATGTGAAGTGAAAGAGGAGCAGCATGATGAGACGCCATATGGGCACCGCCACGATGTTTCTTGGATTTGCCATTTTTAATAAAGCCAAAATGACCTTTCTTTGTTAAATAACCAGCTTTAACAAGGCGTTTTTCTTTTTTGGCAGTAAAATGTTTGGCTTTTGAAACAATATTGCCAGATTTATTCTTCATTAGATGAGAATGGGTTAAACCACCAGTTGTTTTGTATGAAGTACCATGCCATACTTGAGCACGGCTACCAATTAATGTTTCATATGTTTTACCAGCAACAGAATATTTACCAGTTGAAGTTCTAGAAAACTTTGTCATTATAAAGTTACAGAAGAAAATATTATTTCTTCTAAATAAAATGTGAAACGCACTTAAAATTTATTTGTTGGCGGTTTTCCACTTCCACCAGGCATACCTTCAGCCTTACCTAAATAATTTAATTGTAAAGGTTGGCCAAGATAAAAGTTGCCATATTGCGTGCTTCCTCCTAAACTAGTTCTAATTATTTGTGATATTCTTATATTTGTAGAAACCCGTGTCGATGGTGAATCGGATCCTACAATTAATTTATCAGATTTATTTGGAATACATACACAATTTTTCTGTGTTGAATTTGGATATAAAGCATTATATTCGGCTACATAAGTGATAATTCTACTTGTATTTGAATTGTTGCCTGGAGTAAATTTTCGTTGTGGATGCATATTAATATCAAATGTGATATTTATTTTACAATTCTACAATTATTTCTACATTTTTAAATAAAATTGAAATTATTTAAAGGCATTAATATAGTTTATAATAGTATTGAAAATGAGCGCTACTGACGTAAATCTCTCTAACAAATATCAACAGAAAACCGATAAGCAGCATATATTGGATAATCCAGATACATATATTGGTTCTGTTGAAGAAGTAGATGCGGATTTATGGGTTTTATCAGAAGATGGAAATAGCATTATTGAAAAAAATATGAAGTATATTCCTGGGTTATTCAAACTCTTTGATGAAGGCATTGTCAATTGTCGCGATCATGTTGTTCGCATGGAGCAAGCTATTGACAATGGTCAATCAAATTGTTTGTCTGTTTCTAATATTGAAATAACAATTGAGGAGGATGGAACTATTACCATGATGAATGATGGTAATGGTATAGATGTGGCTCAACACCCCGAACATAAAATATGGATACCTGAGATGATATTTGGTCATCTTAGAACATCTACAAATTACGATAAAACTGAAAAGAAAATTGTTGGAGGTAAAAATGGTTTTGGTTTCAAGCTTGTTCTTATTTGGTCGACATATGGCTCTGTTGAAACAGTGGATCATGTTCGCGGTCTTAAATATAGACAAGAATTCAAGAACAATTTGGATGAAATTTGTAAACCATCTATTACTAAATGTAAATCTAAACCCTATACAAAGATTACTTTTAAACCTGATTACAAGCGTCTTAATATTGATGGTCTTACTCCTAATATAATTTCATTATTGAAGAAACGTGTTTATGATGTGGCAGCTATAACTGATAAAACATTAAAAGTAAAATATAACGGCGACTTAGTTCCAGTTAAAAATTTTGAACAATATATCAATATGTACATTGGAGACAAAACTGTTGTTCCTCGCGTATATGAAGATCCAAATGAACGATGGGAATATGCGGTTGCTTTAACACCTACCCATGAATTTTCTCAAATTTCGTTTGTTAACGGCATTCATACCTCAAAAGGAGGCAAACATGTAGAATATATCTTGAACCAAATAACAAGAAAGTTGGTTGAGTTTATTGAGAAAAAGAAAAAAATAAAGGTTAATCCTAATAGCATTAAAGAGCAACTCATATTGTTCTTGAGATGTGATATTGAGAATCCATCATTTGATAGTCAAACTAAGGACTATATGAATACTCCTTCCTCCAAGTTTGGCTCCAAATGTGAAGTCAGCGATAAATTCATTGAAAAGGTTGCAAAGATGGGTGTTATGGACGCAGCTGTACAATTAACCGAAATCAAAGAAAATAAGGCGGCCAAAAAAACTGACGGAACCAAAACCAAGAGTATTCGCGGCATTCCTAAATTAACTGACGCTAATTGGGCCGGCACAGAAAAGTCAAATGAATGTATGATCATCTTTTGCGAGGGCGACTCAGCTAAGGCTGGTATTATTTCAGGATTATCCTCAGAAGATCGCAACACAATTGGTGTTTATCCCATGAAAGGTAAGATCCTGAATGTAAGAGGTGTAGCGGTTAAAAAAATTTCGGAAAATAAAGAAATTTCGGAAATTAAAAAAATACTTGGTTTAGAAACTGGTAAAAAATATGATACAATTGAAGATGTTTATAAAAATCTAAGATATGGTAAGGTCTTATTTATGACCGATCAAGATTTAGATGGTAGTCATATTAAGGGACTAGGCATTAATTTATTTCAATCAGAATGGCCGTCTCTTACAAATATTCAAGGATTTATTGGATTTATGAATACTCCCATTTTAAAAGCAAAGAAGGGTTCCGTTGAATTGGATTTCTATAATGATGGTGAGTATAATGTATGGAAGGAAGAGAATGATAATAAGGGATGGAAAGTTAAATATTATAAGGGGTTAGGCACCAGTACTGGTAAGGAATTCAGAGAATATTTTGAGAAAAAAAAACTTGTCGGATTTGAGCATTCTGAAAAAAGTGATAACGCAATTGATATGGTCTTTAATAAAAAAAGAGCTGATGATAGAAAGGATTGGTTGAAGGCATATGATAGAAATTCTTATCTGGATACCGCAAAAACAAATGTTTCCTATGAAGAATTTATTGATAAAGAATTTATACACTTCTCCAAATATGATTGCGATAGAAGTATTCCTAACTTGATGGATGGTCTCAAAATAAGTTTGCGAAAGATATTATACTCAGCTTTTAAAAAGAATTTGGTTGCTGAGATAAAGGTAGCTCAGTTTAGTGGTTATGTTTCAGAACATTCTGGATATCATCATGGTGAAGCATCGCTAAACGCGGCAATTGTTGGAATGGCGCAAAATTTTGTTGGATCAAACAATATTAATTTGTTTCTGCCGAATGGGCAATTTGGGACTAGACTTCAGGGTGGAAAAGATAGTGCGTCTGAAAGATATATATTTACTCAATTAAATAAAATGACTAGAATTATCTTTCCTGCGGTGGATGATGCTATATTGAATTATTTAAATGATGATGGTTTATTAGTAGAGCCTGTCCATTATGCTCCTATTATTCCAATGGTTCTTGTTAATGGATCAACAGGCATTGGAACTGGGTTTAGTACAGATATCATGTGTTATAATCCATTACAAATTATTCAATATTTAAAAAATAAATTACAGTCTATAGAAGAGCAAATTGATTTTATTCCTTATTATGAAGGATTTAAGGGCGACATTACCAAAATTAGCGACGAGCAATTCTTAATTAAAGGAGTATATGAAACGTTGGCTTCTGACAAAATAAGAGTTACTGAGTTGCCAATTGGTTATTGGACTGAAGACTTTAAAGAGTTACTAGAGGAATTGATTGAACCATCCGCTGGAAAAGACGGAAAGAAAAATCCAGCTATAGTAAAAGATTATGATGATATGAGTAAAGATACAAATGTTGATTTTACTATTACATTTATGAGAGGCAAATTAGACGAATTAGAAAACACAAAATGTGATTATGGTTGTACTGGTCTAGAAAAAATATTAAAATTGTATACTACAAATACGAGCACAAACATGCATCTATTTGACGCGGACGATACTCTACATAAATATGAAAAAATATCAGAAATTATTGATTCGTATTATGAGGTTAGATTAAAAATGTATAGCACTAGAAAGGATTATATGATTGATGCTTTAGAAAAAGAGCTTTGTCTGCTGGCTAATAAATCTAAATATATTAAAGAAAATTTAGATGGGACAATTGATTTGAGAAAAAAGAAGAAGGACCAAGTTATTGAAATGTTAAAAGAAAAGAAGTATGATATTATGAGTGACGATGATGAGTATAAATATTTGACTAAAATGCCGATGGATTCAGTAACTGAAGAAAATGTAGATAAATTAAATAAGGATCATGGAAATAAAGCAAGTGAATTAGAAATAATTAAAAATACATCAGTGAATCAAATGTGGATTTCGGAGATTGATACTCTTAGAGAACAATATATTGTTTATAAAGATGAGAGAACCAGATTAATGAATGGAGAAGAACCAAAACATAAGAAAAAGGTAGTTTCAAAAGGACTTGTTAAAAAATCAGTAAAAAGCGCCGAAAGTAAAAAATTCGTGATATTTGATGAGGAATAATATTTATAATTTAATATTTATAATTTAATAT